>Ga0209318_1000023_pt1 | contig 220066 bp, 234 predicted proteins | sample RifGroE1_FD_183999 | JGI IMG/M metagenome (GOLD analysis project Ga0209318, IMG submission 183999) | Groundwater microbial communities from Rifle, Colorado, USA - Groundwater E1 (SPAdes) (version 2) | ecosystem: Environmental > Aquatic > Deep subsurface > Groundwater | place: Rifle, Colorado...
TGCATGTAATAAGCAAGTTTAGGGGCAATTGGATTATCGCCATCTTCAAGCATTCCTAGGTGACTTAATATGGTAGTAAGATATCCAGCCTCTTTAAAGGCAATCTTAAACTGACCTGCTACTATACGATTACCTCTAGCTATCCAATCCCACGTACGACTAGCATAACCATAAACAGGACGAACCTGTTCTAATAACGTAAACTGTAAACTTATAAGTTCATCTATCCATACATCTCCAAAGTAGATAGATAGATCGGCACCGGAGAAGTATTCTTCCGGAAACAATTGATATTCATAAGATTCATCTCCAATGTAAGTTACCCCACGAGGAGCTATAATTTCAGATTTACTCTTTATAGGCACCTTATCTTCAGCCATATCATCACCTACTCTTAATTATCCATGCACAAGGAATTGTTCCTCCACGATTAGCTACACACGAGAGTCTTATTTGCACTCCGTTTACAAGATCAAATTGAGGATATAGTTTCTTAATCTCATTTATAGCATCGAATGTAGTAACTCCGTCACTACCGGTAGTATCTCCTTTTTGATGTAGTTCTTTAATTGAATTTGGGTTGATTGTATTCTCAATACAATCAACCCACCACATCCATGTAACAGGCTCATCACTTAATTTGTATCCATTAGAAAAGAGCCTGGCAGCAAAGATCTCTCTGTAATTCATATCTTCTTCGATTACAGCTTGTTCGGGCCGTATTCGGATCATTGTAAAAGAACCTGTAGAATACTTCAAAACCATAGTTTTATCAGCTACGCCATTTTCTAATTCGTCTGAAAGATAAATTGTCTGAACATCATCAGAATATCCATCACATACTGCTCTAATCCTAACTAGATCGTCGGCATGATTCCCACCAGGAGTATCGTATATAGGCATATCCTCGAGGTCAAATTCGACCATATGATCATCACCACATGTATAGAAATTAGGTTCTGAAGGAAAAGCTCTGTTTTTCTTCGCTACCCATATCCGAACTTTGGCTAGATTTAGAGGATGACTATCTTCGTCTCTAACAAACACTTTAAGCTTTACACTACCTATCTTATATCCAGAACTCTCTGAAGTCTGTGATTGTACTGGCGAAACTGTTGTTGTAGAACTAGATGCAGGAGGAATCTGAGATATTTGTGCATCAATGATTGCTTGCATCTCAGCCGCTTTCCTTTCCCATTCTGCAGCCGCAATCTCGGGAGCTAGATTTTCTACTTTAAACTTAGCCAGCATTTCATCCATTGCTCTGAATTCTGTCCTAGCTACGAAATTAACACCACCAAAACCAGCTCCTAATGGTTTGATATCTCTAGCTAGATATTGAAATGTATTCTCTGTCATCATATCTTCAACTGAGAATACTTTACCTTCATGTAGTGTAGTGATACCATAGATAACAAGAAAAGCCGAGCTCCCGTATTCGTTTGCCAAAGTTATAATAAGATCGAAAGGTGGTAATTCGTCCATAAGTATTCTTGGAATATCTTTAAGATAATCAATCTGCTCTTTTATATCTTCAATAATATGTCTATTGAATACTGTAAATATTATTTGTCCGGCAACTCTACGCCCACCTTTAGTAAATCCTTTAGCAGTAATTCGACCTATGGTTCTTACTTCATTTTTATCGCGAAGTACGGAGTAGCTAACTGTTGTAGCTTGACCAAGAGTAATTGGCTTACAACCTGGAAATACCATGGATATAACCATGTCTGTCCCTGAGAATGTACCATAGCCGGGTAGTGATTCTAATTCCACTAGATCACCCACTTTATAACAAAGGGGCCGTAAAAGGCCCCTTTGTTAGGTATATTTATACTTTATGCAGTTTTGGTGTAATCCCTATTGCCGTATTTAGCATCACCCTGGAATACGCCTTGCATAATCGGAGAAAGCTTTCTTGCAAGCCAGGTGATCCTGCGTTCCATGATTATAGTATCAACAGAAACTCCAGAACCTTCGTTAAGGAAATCCATGTCATATATCTTTTGGAACGCTGCATTACCATACTCATTGGCGAAAGTAAGAGTTACATCAATCGGTGGTAACTGATCGATGTAAACTACGTTTTCAATATGCATTAATTCAAAGCCTGGTGGTAAATATAGCTCTTTACCAGAGGCAACAGCACTACCATCAGACCATTGATCTGCACCAGCGGCTCCCTCTACGTTTGCAAGAGCATTGCCAGAATTATTCCACCCAGCCATGTCAAGATAATCTTCAAAACTACGACCACGCATAGCCGTTGGGGTATTATCTCCCCATTGATTTGCGTTTGGTTCGATATAGAGCATATTGCCACCGGCTGTAAACATGCGTTCAGGAGCAATATCCTTCCACTGCATCTTAATCTCTTCCATAAGAGCGTCACGGTCGAATACGGCAAGAACTACCGAACCACCGATACCACGTTTATTACGAGAAACAGCTCTGGCGTCTGCACTGCCAAGAGTAAATACAGGGGATTTTTCACGTTGTACAGCCCAGGATATTTGCTGCAGTTCGCCAATAATACGTTTACCAAAGCTAACTTGTAAATCAGCACCGCTAAAGGCACTTAGCGAAGCTACTGAACCGCCAGCTAATATACCGTACCCAGCATGATCTGCCATTAGGTCTACCTCCTTTATAGTTCACCAATACGAGTACTTATTTACTCGTATTGGTGATATCAATTAATATGGTTGTACATTAACAATGGTGGTGATTTGTTTTAAAGTTCCAGGCGGAATTACGGTTAGTTTAACCTTAGATCTACCAAGAACCCTGTCAAGATTACTAGCAATAATCTCGAACTTAACATCTGTAACACTGCCGTCACCAACCGGTACCGGTTTAAGAGCACTAAAACGTTTTTCAATAGCGGTACCCATGGCATTTTGATTCGTTACAGAAGGAGCTTCACCAATATACGGACGACATGCTACCCTAAGTTCGTCAACGCACTTCTTAACAGACCGCCAGTTAACTAAGTTAGCATAATCACTACCTGGTTGGGCAGCTGTCATACTGTCAGTTACAGTTACGGTACGGCCATTATCTTCAACTCCATAAGTAACAAACCGAGCAGCAGTTAAAGCATTCAACTGTTGATTACCGTAAGTATAACGTAATCCGACAATACCAGGAACTTTCTTACCAAGAGGACTTGAACTTACAGGCGTAGCAGAGATCATACCTGCATAAATAGCGGCGGAGTTAACATTGTACCTTCCGAGCACTTGGTGCTTAAATGTTACATCCGGGCCAGCAAGTACGGACATATACCTACCAAGGTCGAAAAGTTGACCCTCGTCGTCATATATAACATTACCAGCAGTATCCTTCATAAAGTAGTTATTCGGACAATCATTTATTAAGTGATTAGCATGATTGTAGATATCCAGTAAGGATGTATCCTCGGGAGAGTTAGTGGCAATGATACCATGAACTACCCGGCTTCTAAAAGAGATAACGGCGCAGGCCATACCAAGCTGGTAACCGAAGTTATTCTCAGGATTCGGTAACTCATCATCTGTGAAAACATCCATTGGAACGATCATATCGACCTTATAGTTCTCTAACAGCTGGTATGCACCAAGAGTTAGGTATTCACCAGTAACCGGATCTTTCTTACCACCCATAGCCTCGAATAGTGCCTGCTTGGAAATGTCTATACCACTATTCCCACCCTCGAAATAACTCTTAGCCATACTTGCCATGGTCTTGGTTAGCAAGTTATTGAAATGGGTTTTAGTACGAGCTTTAACGATACCATTACCGGTATCTAAATCAACATTAATAGCTTGTACCATGCTATTAAAAGTCGGGTATTTTAAAGAACTGTACTCTAACGGTTTGGTACTCGGGCCGACCTTAGCTACCGGCATTTGGATAATCAGTTTCTTACCTACTACTTGTCCAGCCACATTTAATACATTTTCAACCCATGCTGAGGTTTGATTATATACATCACCACCCCAGGGGGTTTCCAAAGTTATCTCCGGAGTTACGGTACTGGTTAGTTCGTAAGTATACAATGTTACGAGATCGATACCGGGCTCTAAGCGAGCTTCTGCTTTAACAGTAAGTTTCTTGGTCTCAAGATCTACAGAGAACAGATTGGCAACAATGGCCGTTCCCTTAACAAGCAAACGAGTTGTTTCTAACATAGGAACGTGAGTCAGGTCGTATACAGTATCGCTACCTTTAGCAATCCAGTCGATAACCGTACCGTCCACTTTAGAGGTATAGTTTTCGGTATAGGTAACCATGTCGGATTCGTTTCCATCACCAACTAAATCAACAGCGTATTTAACAGTAATCAGTGAGTTAGCTTTACACACATCGGCCTTAATTGTAACCGTAGCGTTTACAAATACCGACTCTGTTATCTCTGCTAAAACGCTACTATCAGATACTTTTATTAATGCAATCTTGTATTCGTATAGTCCGCCTTTAGAGAATTTAGCACTAAACTCTTTGGATTCATCATCAAGAACGAATCCAGTAGTACCGCCATATATAGCGACTCCGTTGGTAAAGGGCATTGGTTGGTACACGCCTGCATCATCACGATATTTAAGAGTTATATCAGCCGCCTTACTAATATCTGTAAGAGTAATTCTAATTTTAACATCTTCGTCCGCATTTACATTAGCAATAGTATTAATTTTGAAGTCTGCTTCTTGATTAGCGCCAACAGGAGCTGCAAGTAAGTTAGAGTAGATTATAGATTCAATACCATCATCTTCTCCGCCAAACGGAACATCGGGCTGTACGGTGGCCGTACTAGCCTTGTTCAACTCATAAGCTGCAGCAAGTAAAGCATCTGCATCGGCCTTAACTTCAACAATTTTAGCTACAGGTGCATGTCCAAGTACGAAAGTAACTTCGTTATTACCCTTGGTAGTAAAGACCTGCTCGTAGGGAGTTGGGTCTTTGTATAGAATAGGGTTGGCTTCTATTTTTAATGAAGCGCCATGACCGGACACTCGCATTAAACGGACATCTCGACAACCAGATTGCCAAACTTCTTCAAAACCTCGCAGCAAACTCGCTCCATTAGGAATACCAGTATCATCAACCACTTTACCGAACATGCTGGCAGTAGCCGGATCTACAGCTACCGGTGTGTACATTGGCCCATCGGTAGATGTACCCATAATTAATACGGATTCAGTCTTTGGAGGGTTTTGCTCAGGTTGTAATGCCGCAAAACCGCCATCTTTAAATTCTACAAGATGGCCCGGTAAATATGGATACATATCTTTGAACGCCATGTGCCTTCCTCCTTTAGGATTCTATAATATTAGTTGGATTTATTACTTCGGCTAGTATTTGTAGCTCGTGTAGAGTTCGTGTGCGCTCTACCATTGTTTCAACGACATAGGCATTATAGATTAATGTCGTTTCGCACAATTTCTGCCTACTTGATTTTTCAATCTTAGGTTTTTCTTCCTTTTCGAATTCTAACTGAAGAAGACCATGCTCTTTAAAGTACCCAACATAATTCTCCAGAAAGTATTCAAGTTTACCAGCCATGACTCTACTTGCACGATTTGTTTTGTGATAACATTTCCATGCAACATTACATTTGAAGATTCTTTGCTTTATAGTTAAGTGAAATCCCGGATTATCCGGGTCATCCATAACATGCATAACATGACTTCTAAAGCTTTTGAATTGTTCTGCCCTTTTTCTTTCTCTTAACTCGAATGTAATATGAGGAGCTGGTTGAGTTTCAGGATCGTTACCGGTAGGCTCCTCTTCAGAATAAATACCCCAGTTATTACCCCATGCTGCATTTAATATCTTATGAAGAGCATTGCTAAACCCATCAAGAGTAGCACAATCGTTGCCGGAATCGTCAAGTGTAAAGGGATCGAAGGTAACCTTGGTTTTAAGTTGATCCACTGGCCAGGTTCACCTCCATTGGAACTTCAATATCTTGTGTAGTATACTTTCCTGCCAACTTCAACGAAGCTCTCCACCAGGTAGCGGTTGTTCTGTCTAACAAAAGGGAACCGTTTAATATTGCATTGGCTTTCTTTAACTCTTCCAATACTTTAGTTGAACCCTCTGTAATCTCTTTGTGAAGTACCGCCCAATCCCTTGGTATAGTACGACCCTTATATCTTTTAAAGAAGTTGTTTAGAAACCATAAGGTATATTGAACCATCTTCACATTTATTACATCGTGCATATCACTACTCGGTAGCGAAGGTGTTACTCCATTGTGTATAACGAGATTGTATTTAGGAGACACTCTACACGCAACTACACCCATTGTAGATAGGATCTTAAGTTCTTCTGTCTCATATACCGGCCGGTATTTAGGTACTTTCTTAGTACCATCCCTATTTAATACAAAATCAGATGGTACTGGCATATTAGTTGTGTGGTTCGTCATACTACTCTTGGCTAACATGCCTGCATATATAACAGCTCCATTATCCCAATACTCATTTTCAAACCCCTCCTGAAATAAGAAGTCACCAGCAAATATAGAGATATACCAACCCTTATCTTTTAATCTAGAACCTTTAACTTCTGATAATCCTAATCTATCGTTAAATGCAGTTACTTGTAGAAGTCGAGATGTATAGAAGTATCCAAGATCCTGCATCCTGTTTAATAACTCTTCTTTAAACGGTCTAAGCCCAATAACACCATGAGTTACAAATCCCGATGTTTCCTGATTCCTACAGAAATCAATTAATTGCTCATGAAAGCTACATCTCTTTTGTTCAACCGTGTCGTATAGCATCAATACATCATCATTAGAAGTATATCCGGATTCTCCGTATATTCCAGAGCCATAATAGCTCGGATCGTATACATCATCGAAATAAACACCTAGTGGAACAATTAGATTAATCCCTCTACCTCCTAGTATCTCATAGGTAGTGTGTAAAGCTAGATACAAATCATCTTTAATTAAAGATGTACCATCATTTCCGCCGGATAGGTATTGCTCGGGTAAATTCATACCAACCATGGATATTGAATTCATAAATGGCGTAAGAGTATTTGCATATACAAAGTTATTACCAGCATCAGTATCTCTGTTGATAGCTTGAACTAGTTGTATAAAAGTTGGGAATATATCAAGATAATACGCTATAGGTTCGCCTATTTGCTGCTGTGGATAAAATACTAAAGCCCATTTAACAATTTCTTTATTATCAGAGAGATTTTCTATGACAATCTTGATTTCGTTATATTTAACAGCAGCGCCTTTGCTTCTTAAGATGAGACATTTACACATCTGACTAGTAGCTTCGTCTAAAGCGTAATAAGTAAGTTTTGCGTAGCTACCACTTACTTTAACTAGGAAATAATTAAGATCCGGGTACTTGCTATATCCCTGAAGAAATCCCTTATATAAAGTTCCTTCAGTTCCGAATACATTCACGGCTTGTTCTGGTGAAGTTATCTGCTTTGGCTGATTAACAGGCCCGTCATTTCCTGTTCCTAAAAGAAATACGCTGTTAAGGTATGGTATTTCCTTCTCGACTACACCATCTGGCCGATGATATCCGTACATATTATCAACTCCCCGGGATCTCGTAAGTTATTACACTGCCATATTTCTTAAGGGCTATCTTATATTTACTGCTATCAAAAGGTATCGACTTTATATACATTTCATAGAACTCGATCCTTCCGTTATCTCCTCGATTCGGCTGTATGTGATTCACTTCGTATACATAACGGACGTTGGTAGGTCTTAACCCTTTCCAACCTACTTCAATAACAACATCTCCTACTCGGGGATGTACACTATATTTTACATATAACACATCGGCGGGAACCCATGAGTTACCTATAGGAGATTCTTCATGAAGATTAGGATATGTTACTGTTTGCATAGCATTATTACCCCGTACTATATGTCTTTCTAGTCTGATAAGCCATCCAGACCCTAGACATATTGGACAACGAGGATCTGCCTCTCTCCATCTATTATCCCAGCATTTACATCGTATCTTTCTATTACTTCTTTGATAAAGAATAGGATGACCATAATCTCTTAATATCTCGCTTAACCCCTGCCGTAAATCGATCATATCATCACCTTAAAAAGTCCTAGTTGCAAGCGAATAAGGACTTACGTTATTTCCACGTACCACGACTTTCGGAACTGGTTTAACAGCCCCTGTGTTAACATAAATCAATCTACCTTCCCAATAGGCAAATTGTTCAGCTAAGTGTTGTCTAACCTTAGCTAAATCGATAAGTAATGATGGGCCTTGTTTGTCAATTTGCAAGTTACCTAAACGTTTAGATTCCCGTCCTCCGGCATTTACTAACTCGTAGAATATTTGGTTAGCTAAATCTAAACTAGCCTTATATCTTACATACATCTTGATAGCAAGGTTGACTGCCCTTAATTCAGCATCGTACAGGCTTGAATAATCAATCTCTTGAATAAGAAGAAAGTCTTCAAGACGGTTACTACTATCTTTGATAGCAAAGAGTATATCCCAGTTCGTGAAAGCTGTAGTAAACGTACCAAGTTCTTGACGAACTTCATTCATTCCGCAATACACCGGTTGCTGGTTAATGTCTGTAGTAACTTGCGATATGAATGACCATTCTTTATAAACACCAGGCAGATCTATAGTAACTGTATACTTAATATTAGGACTTAAGTGAGTACTGCCATAATATTGTATAGCCATTCTTATCGCCTCACTTTAATCAAGACATCGTCCTGCTCTGAACAAGGTTCTGTGAGTTGTATTTCATTTCCTGATATTTCAATGAAATCGATACCTAAGTATTGATACTGTCCATTAACGTATACTTCAACTTGATTACTACCAGGCACATAGGTATCACAGATAAATCTATTAACACCGGCTGAAATATTTTCATATACCTTGGTAGATATCTTATCACTTTCTTTAATTATGGGGATTAGAAGTTTAACTGACACCTCCAGCACCCCCTATTACCTTAATGCGAAACTTATGCATATTTGGAGCTAAGATTAATGTTGGACGTTTAACTACCCTGATCCAGAATAGACCATAACCGTCGGCATCGATTGCACCAAGTACCGCCTCCTTCCCCCAAACTCCTGGATTTCCATTTACATCTGGAGATACCTGTACCCAATCGTAACCGTAATATCCGGGTTCCGGTTCGATAACGACAGTAGCACTAGTAAGCGGTATATACTTTTCTGGGTTATGAGCAAGTAGCTGTATTTCTAATTTCCCGTTGTACAAATTGCCAAGCATATTATCTACGTTAGTAGAGAGTAACTTTCCATTATAGTAAACATCAAGATTAATATAGCTATACCAGAATATATCGCCACCGGTTATCTCAATAATTCCTGTATCAGCTATAGCCGTACCATCCTTATCTAATACCAGTATTTGAGCCTTTATAATAAGTTCTTTAAACGGATCGAGATTTACCCGAACTTGATAGTTAGTCTCGACACTATCAAAAAGAACTGCTCCATCTTTAACCAGTAGCACTCTAGAATCTTCGGGGAGGTTATCTATTTGAATAATATTAGATTTAGTAAAGATAAATTGATTTACCTCTAACGGACGAGTACTACTTTTGTCTAGAAAAAAACCTATTTTAGCGCCATCTATATATTTAGTACCTCCCACGATCTGCCACTTGCCGTCATCTTTCCTCGCCCAGGATTCGATGTATTCGCCTTTTTTAATGAACCGTAATTTATCATATATAGCTGTATCCATTTCATTGTAATAACTAACGAGTTTGATAACTACATCTTCGCTATTAAAGAAGCATATACCAGCACAATCACCTTCTACAGAAGGTGTAAAATCTATTTTACACTCACAAACGAAGTCTACAACTGGGATATCTCTTATTATATAGACTTCAACATTTCCTGGTAAAATACGCAGCCACCCTGGCCGAGAAATAAGATCCAGTCTTTCTGGTAGATTGGGGGAAACGTACCAGGCGGATTCTAATATAGTCTTGTCAAAGTATAACGTTATAATTTTGCCGAGTTGTGTACGCTCCAATAACATTTCCCAGCAACCCCTTTTACCTTATTATCCAAGTCTAAATGTTAATCTATGATCGATTTCTTTAACAATCTTTAGATTCTCCACACCATATACTTTTGCCAAGCTCTCGACTGCTTTAACACAATCATCGATGCTGCTAAACGTATTGTAAATTACCCATACATTCGGAACGTTTACTTTGAGCGGCTTAAGCGCATATCCAAATACATTAACTGGAGTTGAGCTAGGAGAATAAGTAAATTTAGTCTCCATAATTTGCCTGCTAATAGCACAAATACAGTTAGGAACTTGTTCTAAGATAACTGGCATTTTCTGTGCATCGGGAAACGTTTTATAGTCCTTTAAAGTATTAGCATCGTAAACAAGATACTTATCAAGTATCGGTTGAACTACGTCCGTGTTTAACAAAGGTTGTCCTGTTTCCGGATGGAGCGGTCTATACATAACACTATACTTAACCGTCTTCATATCTTACCCTCCTAATCGTCAATTTTAATCTGGGTAATACTTTCAATCCATTGTTCTCTGGTACCTTTTGTTTTATCGAAGTGATGATCTGCATAATACTTCAATAGCTTACTTAAAAGGATGTCGGAACTTATCTTACCTTTTGGTTTATCATCTTTGGCCTTGACTATCATCTCAGCATTGGTGAATTTACATCCCTCTAGGCTTATACCGGAAAGGTAACCAGTTGTATTGACCGGCCCACTAAATACAAACTTTATATTATGTTGACCCATTAGTACCCATTGTCTTACTTGATTTACGGTACCGGTAGTTAATACTTTGATATCATCAATATAGAGATCTATCTTAGCTTCGATATTATCTGTATATGTGGAAAAGGCTAGGTAGCCATCTACCCAGTTTGTTAGATTTAATGTAAGTGACGATTCACTTTGATTGGTATATATAATCGAGTTGCTGTTAATACTCCATCCGTTGTTTACAACTTCCCCAGGCTCTCCGATATAACCATGATATTCTTTTGATAGCCATTGTTCGTAATGTCTATTTATATAGAAATTAGAATCATAAAGAGCTATAGCTTCAGCATACCAGCGAACCATCTGGAATGCTTTCCTATACTCTCTACTACCATAAAGAGTTTCTTCGATTATACCGTAAAGATTCTCAAGTAAATGCATTAAGGTTGCTTGAGATGTCATTAACATATATTTCTGCCAATGAACCCTAGTTAATTGTCTAATCAAGAGCATCATATCTACTAATACAGAAGCTTTGATAACTAACTTTTTCATATTATGATCTTCTCGACCAACTTCTGAAAATTCCGGTAATGGATGCTCGATACATTTAGCAACTTTAACCATTGGAGTATTGACAGGTGATAAAGCCTGATATATTTCTCCTGTATTGTGATTTAGGATTTCAGCAATATCTTTAGCATAGTAATAATCTTTATCAGGAATTTGAAGTTTATCAAGTCCCTTACCATGAAGTTTCCATATTTCAAGCCATGTATCATCCCAATGACCCTGTAATTCTTCTGTTATAATACCAAGACGATTAACCTTAACATCTCCAACGGGAGGTAAATCTTCTTTAATTAAAGAAGATTGAATTGACTTTGCAACCGTCTCCGGTTTGGTTATACCGATTTCCTCACTTTTCGTTCCGGAAATATCATACTGTTTATGACCAATATTGGGAATTTTAAGCATATTTAAAACTTTACTATCAAATATGTATCCAAGTAGTTTGTAGACCCCCTGGAGTATATTAGATAATGTTATTGGTATAGACTTGTATACACCCAGAGGCCATTCATTAAAGATATTACCTCTTTCGGATACCGAGTTGCCAATAACTTGAGTGAATACTTTAACCATTTTATTGAGTTTCACTGTAATACCTGGAGTAGATATAACGACACCTTCATTAGTTTTTGGCAAACCTACTTTGACTTTATCTTCTAAACTATCGTAACCAACCTTGTCAGTATCGATTAATTGTCCAATAACAACTTCAACAGGACTTTTATTAGTAATCTCGATTTTATCTAATTCTACATTCCCAGAAACCTTGGTTAATATTTCATTATCATCGTCAATTAAAACATTAATATTTTCAGTATTAACCAATAGTTCCTTGTTTATCTCCATAGGATTGTCAGACTTTAAAGCTGTCTTGATATCATCTGAAGCTGAAAGATTTCTTACAAACTTATATAAATAAAGAAGTGTTTTGCCAATAAACGTTATGAAATCTGATTTAACTGCATCTTGTGCATTAGTAAGTTTATTAAATAGTCTTTTATCTTTATGGGATATTATCTCTGACATACTAATAACACGACCGTCATTTTTCTTACAAAAGATATCTACAACCTCAACAAGTCCGTTATATTCGTTCTCCTCGGTTCGTATCCCGTTAATAGTAGAATTAGGATGGTTTATCTTTCTAGATATCCTAAAACCATGAATATCGCTTAACTGCTGTATTTTATTAATTATTTTCCAGAGTACAAATCGTTTTTCTACATGTGATTCATGAAATTGTTTTCTAGTTCCGCAAGTCTCATTTTTAATATTAATAGTTCCATAAATATCTCTTTTCCCCTGGATATCTGGATATGTATAAGTCATTCTATATTTGTGTTTCCTGCTTAACATTAATTCTTTGGCAATAAGAATGTTAGTAATATTCTTATTGCCAAAGATTCTCATCAAATCTACATTTCCATTAAGTCTTTTTCTAAACATAATCTTAATTACTTTATCCGAAGCAGCAGATCTGTTTTTACGAATACTGTCAAGATCGTTTGCTACGTCTAGTAACTTAGACGTATTCTTTAATTGGATATCTGGTTTTATTTCGAATGCTGACATGGGTTTTATGAAGCCATTATTCTCTAAAACCAGTTCTCCAAATGTCATCCATTTCTCAAGTATAATATCCTGATTGTTATATATAAACTCCTTAATAATTTTGATAGAAGATATTGATTTAATAACAGAACTATTTATATTTATTCTAATTGAATATATCGTATCGTCTATATTGCCATTGTTGAAACATTGTGTAGCATATATTTCGAGATTATCAGTACCAATTTTAGGAGATTTGAGATTATTGGGTTCTTTAATAATTATCCCATTTATCCAGGATAACGTTCCAATAGTTCCTTTTGTCGTAAGACCTTTAAGAGATATTCTTCTAATACCACTAAAGGCTTTACTAATATATTGACCAAATCTCTCAGCAATCCCTACATACATTTTATCCTGAAATGCTATAGCTTGACTTTCTCTATCAGCGGCTACATCATTACTCAGATTTACACCAACGTTATCTAGATGACCAGTATATGGCCGGTCTATAACGAACATAGATGTATAAATACTATCACCTAGGTTAGATTGATTTATTGTAAGTCCCGCCCTATCGGTTATACCAAATGGTAAACTATCAGATATGCCATTACTTGTAGGAATAATTCCACAGATAGCTTCATCTATAATAGCTTCGTATATAGAGATAGGAATATACCCAAGCACCATGTAAGTAGTGCTTGGGTTATCTGAGAAAGTAAGTATGCAATTAGCAATCTTTAAATCCGGGTAGAAAGCTAATGAGTACAATATAGACACCCCCGGAGGTTATTTAACTTTTCTTAATAGCGAGACCGTACATTGAATTTGGACTGTTAGTTAACATACTGTGCGGCGCATTAATAGTGAAATATTTATAATATTTCTCAACACTTTCCCGTGCGCTGTAAGTAAGTTGCACATCATCCATGTCAACAGCTACAACTCCATCGATCTCGGCCGAACTCTGGTCAATAGTTTTAAGATCGATCCTAAAACAGTTGTTACTAGAATCCCAACTCATCCTACCGTATATTTCTCTGGTCTGAACGTCCTTTACAGGTTGACCGTCCGATGTCCGTAAGGTGACTTTATTAAACGGAGGGTCGATCAATGTCCCTATTTGTTCAGATTCGCTAGAAGCTTGCGCTGTCGCTGCCGGTAATTTACCTACAATCTTCATAGTTTGAGCTTCTGTAGAGAAATCATTAAAGACCATTTCAGATACGCCAGTAGATAAAGATACACCTTTGATTACTTTCTCAATTACTTCTACCTTACCTTTATCTACCGTTAATTCGTCAAGCGGTGCGATAGAGATACTATCCACAGCTAATACTCCATCTAGCGCTCCGCGATGACCATCGAATAAATGTAAAACATTTACTAATGATAGATGAAAATGACCAGTCCAACGGGACGGATTAAAAGCATTCTTACTCATGAATTCTTCCGGCGTGGTGAAGGCTATTCTATGTCGCTGAAAGAAAGCTCCTCCGCGAGTTTTAAACATAGCAACATCACCTACTCCGGTAGCAGTATCAAGACCCCATTTATCTGGATACTTAATATCCGTAACGAGTCCGAATAATGGATCTCTTACTACACCTGGAGTTGGAGTACCATAATAGCTTGGAATACTATCAGTAGGTAATATTGTCACATCTGAATCAATCCAAGAGACGATGCCACCAATGTCAGTAGACCTACCCACCAATTTGTAATTAGCAAGAGCATTGATACTTGGATCTGTAGTTTTATCACCTTCGACTTTATAACGATAAATACGCCAACCTTTTGAATAAAGAGGTGTCTTAAATTCTATAAATATAGACACATTAGCAGTAGCCGGACTTCCATCTGCATATATAGCCATCGGACTTGAGGCAGGAGATTCTCCACCATCATCCATGAATGTAACTATATAAGAGTAGGTCGTCCCGCCTTCATGATTACCACCAACATCTATTCTTGCGGTAATACTATTAATAATGACTTTCTCTTTAGGAATGGTACCAAGCTTAGCAGGTATTGTAGAAGAGCCTACGCTCATGGCAAAGTTACCTGCAGTATCATTAACGCTCTTAGGTAAAGCTTCGAGTTTACCGAAATATCCAAATGAGCAAAGATAATTTTCGGTATCAATTGACGGTTCGCCCATAAGTATCAATACCAATCTATTCTTATTAACAGATAACCAGAATTGAATTGGGATACCATCAATTAAGTTTGGTATCTGGATTTGATTAAGCAACAAGCCGCCAGCTAAGTTAGCTATACCACCGGTAAAGTTCTTCAGTCCAATATTAATCTCTTCCCAGTCGCGGAACCATGAGAATTTAGCCCAGTCGGATACATGAGCTCCCCGAGTAACAACATTACCGTAACTATCTATAACATCGGGTACAGGGCCGTTATGAATATAATCATAGTCTACGGTAACCTTATCTGTAGGAAGGTTTACTTTTGGAAAAGTGATAGTACCATTCATTGCTCCTATCGTATAATCGCCAGGTGCTAAGTTTTCTGTTATAGTAAACCTAAATTCTGCCGGAGTCGGCAAAACCTCATCTTGTCCGTATACGGGACTTATATCTGTAAATCCGAGAGCACCAGAAAGTCCAGGACTCGAACCGTTAAGATTAACAGTAGCAGTAGCGCCAGCCCGAGCTGAAGTGATTGTCAGTTTTGTACCATCATCTCCTACAACAAATGTCTCACCACTATCGGCCCCTGTATATACAGCATTAATATCATTTTGTAAGGCAGTTTTAATCTGTGTAATCGTAAGAGCCGTAACTGAACCATTCAGAGTTAATGTAGAAGTCATAGGTATAGATCTTTCATTCAGAGTAAGGTTCTGACCACTGTAAGTCACACCGTAGTTAACGTTAAGACCAGGAGTATTAATTGCAGTCTTAATAGGACTTATAACCGGATGACCTGCATTGTAAACTACATTATTTGTAACAGCAGATATAACACCAATCGAACCCTCACTTAGAGTTACCGTGAGCATATCTGTAGATGGCGTTACTTGAGTAAGTATAACAGTATTTTCACTTACAGATTGAGTAAATAATCCGTCAGCTGCTATAGCCTGTGCCAAGGCGGTGACAGTCGTTGCCGCATCAATACCTGTAAAGAAATCTATCCCGGACTTATACTCTACTCCATTAACGATTATAATATCTCCAGCACCTTCGCCCAGTAACTGTCCGTTTAATTTAACTACGGGCGAATTTTCTGTAGTATGCATCAGGTTATTATGAAATAGACTATAAACTTGATACTGTGTATCAAGCGGTTTAGCGACTTCTCCCAATATGTGTACAATATCGGTATAATTGTCAAAAATGCGACACATTATATGATGTTGATTACGACTGGTAGAAATAACAGTACCATTTTCATCTTTATAAGAAGCAAGACCGGTTTCAGGATTAATAAGATACTTTGGTTTATAAAGTTCAACGTACATAGTAATTTTTTCCGTATTAAGAGACGGATCGATTATATCATTTTGAAGTTTCGCCTCCGGAGTTATAATTACCGGATAGGTTGTTGTTTTGAAGATCACTCGTTCATTATCCTGGTCAATGCCGGTACCAATAGCATTTAACGCCCCTTCTACACCGTCATCATCCCAGTCGTAAGTCATGATAACTACGTCACCTGGCGAATGCTTAGAATAAAATGTGACAATACCGCTAATATAGTCAATAATGTAAGTACCGATTTCCGGAACTACGTTATTTATCTTTAAGATAGGAGTGGTATCTTCTTTAATCGGGCGTTTGCTAGTTTTGTAATTTATCTGATCTGTTGAAAATAAAGCCTCAGTAATATCAGTTACTTTGGCGAACTTAGTAGGATCGGGATAAACTAACTCCCATTTATCTTCATCATGGAATATACCCTTATCATCCACTGGTTTGCATATCGCCTTACCAATAGCTTTAAGGATATAATTAGAGTTGCTAAACCCTTCAGTCCATGTCAACTACATTACCTCCTTTACTTTCTCATAACGAGGTCTACGTAAACGATCTTACTAGTACAAGAATTGTTTAAGAATTCAAACTTAATTACCGTACCAGCTATTACCGGAATTGCAGCTATACTTACTCCTTCGTGTAGTTCTTTCGTATATATGGTCTCACAGGTAGGTATAGTTTCATCACCAACCCAGAGTTGCCAGTAGTCACTATCCGAATAACCGGAGCAGCCTACATTAATTTGAAACAAGTCTACATCCATCTCCGGTGTGTAAGAGAATTCATAAGTACCTTCAAGAGCTGGTACTTCGAGCCTAAAGCCTTTAGTATACCGTTTAATCTTAGTACCAAAGATATGTTCTGGAAGACGGAGCTGGCCGGCGTCTTTGATAGATACCATACCGTCAACCACGTATGCAACCATAAAATCGCCAGCCATTTAAATCACCTCTCCCAAAGTTATAATAATCATAGTACTACCATCATTCATGGCTTGAGTTGCCACATTATACTTAGTCTGGTCGACTTCTTCAACAGGGGCTATTTCATTAAAGGCATCTTGTGTAGTAATCTTGATAGCACTACTAAGTAATGCTTCATCTACTAGTACGCCTGCCGGGACAATTGCTGTAATAGTACGTAAGTTTAGAGCTACGTTAACCCAATCGGGATCTGGAAATGTGACAATCTCTTCAGGTAATACTAAGACCTCATCATTATACAGATCCTCTGGTGTTACTGGATTGTCTGGTGTATTCTTTACACCAAAGGTACATATCCCACACCAATCTCCAGTATTACCAGCTGCATCTATAGCCCTAACACGCCAATAGTAGGTCTTATCTTCTAATACAATGTCGGGCGTAACCTCTGGTTTGGTTACAATACCTCTCCAAGTATACGGATCTAGGTTGTTAAATTGAGAGATTTCGAATTCGTATCTTTCCGCATTTGCCACTACGGGCCACGTAAAGGTTATAGTCTCTCCGGTAACAACACTCTCATCGGTAGGAGAAACTAAACTGATATCCGGAGCTAGTAACGTCGGATTAAATACCGTCCGAAAGGTGACTGTAAAACTTCCCGCCATAGGATATCCAAGGATAGACTGAATACCGGTAAACTTCTTTTCCGGGTCTAATACATCATCACCTGCTATAGTAATTCGGTAAACTGTATTAGGAGTCCACATTGGTTCAGGACGAATTGTAGCCACCATATCTTTGTAATCTACATTTATAGGTATCCGATTTCCAGTAGCTTGCTCGTTAGCAAATATCGAAATAAGTGTACTAATATCTATATCCGTATTAAATACAATTCTAACAACTTGACTAGTTGGGATTTCAGCTACGCCGTTGGGAGGATCTGTACTTACTACATAGGGCAACATAGCAATACCCATGATATCTCCCTCTTACTTCTTATTCTTATCTTCTTGAGCAGCGGGTTTTGTCGAAGCTTTTGTCGAGGATTTAACCACTGGCTCTACAGGTTTTACTTCCTCTTGTTTGTCGCTCTGTTCAGGGGGTTTACTTTCGGAAGTACCGTCATTACCGGGGTCGGGATTGTCCGAGTTTGAGCTCCCCTCTGAATTGTAGTTTTCTGTGTCTTCTTCTTTTTCTCCGTTGTCGATGAATTCGCCATCTTGTTTTTTAACACCACCTAATACGGTACCATTTACATCAATAAGTTTACCTGATTTCACACCCCGAAGAATGTACTTTAAGTTAGCGTCTAGAGGGAGAGTACCCTCTAGACGAAAACCAGGTGCTAAGGCGAACTTATTAATAGGGCACCAGAACTGGTCAGCATTAGCTACGTTCAATCTTAAACGATGTTCCATTTCTGATACCTCCGTTTATTTAGGGAGCTTGTACAGTCTGAATAGGTTGACCTTCAATACGAGCACGAATAAGTCTCGGTTGCAGGTAGCTAACATCGAGTTTGATATTTCTGGCTACCGCGATACCACGACCTTGATGGAAGATACCAATACCGTATTTCTCTTTCAACTTGATATTGTAAATATCCCTGGTTGGATCGTTAAATTTCTCGGTAGATAAGCCCTCTTTCTGGAGAATTATACCGATATTGTTCTTATCAATACAGTACATATCGTACCGTTTACGATTCCAGTCAAGAGGGATAAACGGACTTAGCATTAAATCAAAGGCAAATGGAATACGTCCTTGTAAGCTGCCAGGGCCAAGTTTAAAGGCACTGGGTTGATCTGTAGCCGGATACAGATTCATGCCGCCCATTACCTGATTCATTAACTCCTGCTTAGCAAAAGTAATCCAGGTTAATGGATGCATCAAGATGGTATTTGGATCCATTTCATTTAACATAACAGCGATAATCAGGTCGAGGAAATCCTCTACACTGAAAGTATCATTTACGTTACCATCTACATCAAGACCGGAAGTTGCAGATAAACCACCGGTAACCGTTTTAACAACCGGATCGTTATCAAATACCGTATGACCGTGCAATGTAAACTGACGGAAACATTTCTGCTCCTTATGTCGTGTCATTGCGCGACCGGCTTGCTCAATCATCATTTGAATAACTTCCCACTGAGAGTCTTTTACAACTTCGTCGGTGTACTGAATCCTGATACCAGACTTACCGATACGGATTTCGACTCCTTCGAATTGTTCGCTATCAATGGTGGCTGTCGGCCATTCTTGACCTTCTGCAATATCGTTAGCTTTCATCGGGCCATATGTAGGGAATACATACAGAGCGCCGGAGTTTGGCATATTCACGGTTTTCATAAACTGGGAAGCTACGGCTACAGGTTCGCCTGCAAGACGAGCTGCCATTACAATAGTCTTAGGAATTAATATTGTAGCAGATGGACTGGATAGATATTCTTTAACATGAGGCGGACTTGAAATCTCGCCCTTTTGCCAGGCTTCGTACTGCTTTGCTAACTCAAGGTCTTTCTCGGTAACCTTTCCCTTGAGTTCTGTAAGTTCGGCTTCAGTAAAGATTTGTGCCATTCGAAGTTCCTCCTTGTGTCAATTTAAACGATTATTATCGGAGTAATAGACGTACCATACCAGAAAAGCCCACTGTATCCCAACTAGTTGGAGTACCGGGGAACTTCTTCTTAAACTCAACCAGTACAGAGGTCAGAGCGTCATAGTCTTTATCTGCAGTAAAGGTCACAATACCAAGATCATGATCGACTGTATATGTTGACAAATCCATTACATTATTACCAACAGTAACCTTTACACTGTCTTGAATAATAGCTTTATACGGCATCGTCCAAATAACTTGAGCACCGGTTAATGTACCGGCAGGTATAATACCGTCATAACTTTGGTTTTCACGATTACCGCCATCAGTTAGACCAGGAATTCCATTTGGAAATCTTGTATACTGATTCATATAACCATTGATATCGAAACGACCATCACGGTATTCAGGATCGAATGGATATGCATAATCACTACCGTTAACAGTTTGTATGGTATTGGGCTGAAGTTCTTTACCACCATAGTTGACATAAACATCATCTTGGCGCTTAGCTGCTTCATCCCACATGACCCATTTGAACCATCCCCATGGTTCAACATCCATTTCAACGCCCATGATTTGGCCAAGTACTTGCCAGTAATCGTCTGCAGTCTTATCGAATTTGTCATATTTACCAAGCAGCATATTGCGGCCATTTAAAGTGAGTATATCTTTACTAACCTTTAAGATATCGCCAGGCTTAATATCGCCCCAGCAACAACCGTAATTAACCTGAGCCGCATCTTCTTTACGACGAAACCAGGGGATCTCAACATACTGACGACGTAAGATGTTAGGATCGTTACCTTCAAAGCGATCTAAACGCCCAACGCAAAGATTATACGGAGCGGCCCCGATAAAAGCATTAGCACCGTCAGCCAAGGTCATTACAGGTAAATGTGTACCATACTTAAAAGACTTGACTAAAGTTGGTTTTAATGCACAAGCCATACCTTTACCAATAACAACCTCGGTTTGGCCAGGCTTACCAAAGGGATTTGAAAATAAGACAGGAAGTGTCTGATCAAGCTGCCATTCTTCACTAGGTGAAACACCTTCGGACACGAAGAATCGGCGCATATCTGTACGAGAGTTAGCTTTTGCTTTCATACCATCAAATAGTGCCATTCGTAGTTCCTCCTTATAACTAATTACTTAACTCTTTAAATTCTTACCTGAAAACATAGCTACCATGGATGATGCGATAGCTTCAGTTGAAATAGCTTCATTCTTGCCACCGCCTGGTGTTTCGATTTCTTCTTCTTCGCCAGCGCCATCTTTATGAGCAGTCCCTTGTTGTCTTTGAGGGATTGGTAATTTCTCAGCCAGTGATTGTCCATCGGCTACGAGATCGGAAATCTGTTTAGATGCAAGAGATTCCGCAATAGTATTGCGATCGTTAGGACTCTTTCCTTCTACAACGATAGTTAGATCTACAACACGATCTATGGCTACCATTCTAGCCAGTTTCGCGACTTGCTGAGCTAATTTATTACTTTGTTCAGCTTGGTGCTTTAATGGCTCGGTCTGTTGCTCTGCCTTATTAAGCTTGTCCTTTAATTCAACGATAGTAGCATCAGCAGCTATTAAAGCAGTCTCGGCGGTAACGGCTCTTTGCTCTACTTGCTCGAGAGATTCTTTATTTGCAGGAGCTGTAAAGGTTGCCATAAACTCCTCTGGTTTAATTTGACCGCTAATTGCCTTAACAACAAGTTCAACTACACCAATAGCCTTAGAAATCACTTCATCTGTAACTTCACCTTTAATACCACCGAGTTCAGTAGTTAAAGATTCGACTGTTGTAGTAAAGGTTGCTATATTCTGAACGCGATTTTCATTATTGGAGTTTTCTTGCTGAGAAGAGCCTTCTGTACCTCCTACATTTCCGCTATCCGTGTCTGCTGGAGGTGTATTAAGACTATTAATCTGATCGTTTATTTCCTTTGCTAATTCGGCTGCTGTCTTACTCACGAACTCAGTCCTCCTTCCTGGCTCATCTTCGAGATATTCCTTTAGTAGTTGTCTTGCAAATGCGGCAGATTCATCATTACCATTAGCTGCCGCTTCAAGGTCGGGTATAATTACCTGAGCATAAGGATCTGCCGGAACGTTAACCCAGGATATTTCTTCATACTCCATAACTCCTATAAGCCAGGTACAAACCTTACCATCGTACTTCCTGCCCTTTAAATGTCCACACCATCCGGTATCTAATATATCTGCTCCGCAAATTGAGCAGATGGCTGAATCAGCAGAACCACCAATAGACAGGGTTGTATAGGTACTATCAAGAATTCTACTAGCAACTAGTTCATCAGTTGTTTTAATGATAAGTCGCTGCGTTTGCAGATTCTTTTTAATAACACTATCGGTATGCTCCGCCTTTTGTATCCTACCTACAGGAGTTCCACTATAAGAGTTGTGATTAAGTAATACAGGTTTCTTATATGGCTTTTTCCATGACTTTACGGAAGTCGGAAAGTAATCCGCTTGGTAGGTATTTAGATTCTTGGTAGTAATGTTATGTGTTGCTTCAACAACAGAAAGTAATGCCACCTTTTCACCTACCCTTCTTCATTTGATTTAGTAATTGATTCTAAATCGTCATCTCCGACTAACCATGCTACAAAAGCATCCCAATCAGAACTATCATAAAGGTCGAAGAAACTTGCTATAGTGTTTAAGCAATTCATAGGAGATTCTATTTGTCTTAGAGATTCAATAACCATTGTATTTAGACGATGAAGAAGATTATCAAAGTAATTCTCAGCTTTGAATTTAATATCCGGGCCAAGATATGATTCTATAGTATACATGAAATTCTTCTTAGTCTGTGCTAGACAACCGGCCAGTTCCATGGAGACTTTATTGCTCGTCTCTCCGGCGTGATAAAGACCGACTACAGTCATTACGTCCTTCCTAAGACCGCTAAACTCGTATTTAATATTTAAAGCGGCAAACTCGGAAAAGTCAGGTACACTACCGGCTTTTGTCTTTGTCTTAGCTTTATTAGTTGGTTTAACTTTATTAGTAGTAGCTGCCGGTTTACCACCACCTGAATTACCGGCTGGAGAGGCTTCTGCTTTCGCATCTGCCGTAGCCTGAGCTACCGGAATAGTAACTACGTTACAGAACATAAGTCCACGATCGGTAACAGGATCTCGTCCAAGAAGTATGCGCATTTCATCTTCAGTTATAGCATTATGCTCGTATTGGAATATGGCGTGGTTTTCTTTTTTGATTTTCATATCCACATCAATTTCCTTAAACAAGAACCGTACATCGTCATTCGGATTTAATAATGGATCGAATCCACCTTCGAGAAGTAATTCTTTAATAACCAACTCGTTAAGAAATGCCTCCTGTATTCTTTGTAAGGCTTTGACACTATCGATAATTTGGTCTGTCATGTTCTCAGCTGTAGCCCTGGCACTTGTAGCACCACGCCCCATTTGAGATTCTGAAACTCCAAGACCGGTAAATACACGACGTTCAAAGTATAGTAGATAACTATAGGCATCTATAACTTGATCTAGGGCGACCGGTTCGATATTAACACGTTCTGTTGTAACCAATCCGCCCTCTAATTCCATATTCTCGACTTCGTCGGTAAGTTTATCAACATCATCTTGATCGCCCGGCTGTCCATGTTCACCTTCTGTACCAATCTTATAGTGTAAAAATGGGAACAGGTTTCTATAGATAAGTTTTAATACATTTTCTTCAGCTTGCCGCAGACTGATAATGTCATCTAAGACAGGAACGAGAGACGGAGTACCGAAAATCTTACCACGCTCTCTTTGATAGTAAATGTGTACAATATCTTCTGCTTTGAACTTAACAGGCTTATCACCCGCATCTTGCTGCCAACCCTTAACAGTCCCGACTTTATCCCGTTTTACTTGCATATCTTTTACCGGAAGACAAGAATAACCAAGGATTGGATCTCGTCCTCCGATACCTTGTACTTTAATCCCTTTTGGCCACTGAACTTCGCCTTTACGCAGTTTAGCCATAACTACGTTTGAATACTTAACCAAGTCCTCGGATTGCTCTAGAAGCCATATATCGGTTGGTTGTTGTGTACATTCCGCCATAAAGGCGAACCTTGTCTTAAGGTATTGTACGGCGCTAGGGTTTTTACCAACAAGATCCCAACCGGCTTTAAACATCAACTCCGTATACTTACTGACAGACCTTCTTACATAAGACTCCTTGTTCCAAGCTTCCTCGATCTTATCGAGGGTCATAGTCGACCCTGTATAACTTGGACTGGAGTAGTCTCTGTTGGTAGGGTCGTCTGATAAGCCTACCTTCTTAACTACCGATTGATACGGATCTCGTTTAGCTCCGGCTTCTTTAACTTCAGGAACTTCTAAAGTTGTAACTGGCGAGACAGTAGCAGTAAACAAGGGGTGGTTTTTTAATGCGTTCGCCATTATAGCCAGCTTACCCATTAACGCCACGCAACCACCTACCTTCTAATTTATCAATTACTTTATAGTTTTAACTTTTATCTGATCGGCAAGACCTCGGATAACACCAATTAAAGAGTGTGTAATATTACTACCCCTACCGCCGATAAAACCAGCTATAACCGCCCCTATTACCTTAGATGCTAAACCTCCTTCAAACAATGTAACACCGGTACAAGCAGCAATTCCCGTAGCTACTGCAAAGGAAATACTCATTTTCTGTGCGGGTGTTAACTCTCTTGGAAGAATGGTAAGTTTTACACCTTCTACAACAGGTTCTGTAATAGCGGAGATAATAATTACTTGCTGTAAACCGTCAATAATGATATCGGTATTCATATCAAACCTCCATCTTTAATGTAACTGCTCCATAATGTATCAAGGTTCTATACAATACCACAGCAAGTTCAGCCCTGGTTAAATTATCATTGGGATTAAATTTTCCTGTACCCTTCTTGAATATATCAAGAGTTGTCAGGCCATTTATTACATCTATCATACTGGGTCGTAAGTTGCTTACATCACTAAAGATATTACTGGCTTTAGGAAGCGAAGTGCCACACCTAATAAACAAATTTCCAACAATAACAGCGAATTCTGCCCTTGTTATATTGTTTAATGGTCTAAAGGTACCATCATCGTACCCTCCAAACAAACCAAGAGCATTCGCTTGATAAACGGCTTGCGTAGCCCAGATACATTTCGGGTTTGGTATATCAGTGAATTTCTTAGGAGCGCGATCTTCTTTAATTCCAAGAACCGCTGCTATCCTAACAGACATTGCCACAACCTCTGCTCTAGTACATCCGGCATTGGGTGTATATAATCCTTCAGAACCTTTAACTATACCCATATCGTATAGCTTATTTACAACACTTTCAGCCCAGTGTCCTTGCATATCTTTAAATGGCCCACTGTATGCTAATGCATTTGCTACATCGGTTTTAAACTTCTCCCAGGCTACATGTCCGCCAGCTGTAGTATCGGCCCAATCTCGTGGACATTGCTTACGGGTACAATCATAGTGACGATAGAAATCCTTATAAGAATCCCAACCATACTGTTTACAGAGAGCTACTCCTAATTCAACGGCCTTTTGATAAATAGCCGGCCAACCGTCGCAGATACAAAGTTCAACACCAATCAGAGATGAATTCGCGCCTGCTGGAAACTTACTCTTAATAAAAGATGTATAATCAGCACCAGGGCCAGCATGCCAAATAACCTCATTATGAGGAGCACACCATAGAATTTTATCTTTATCAACTACATAATGAGCACCTGTATCGACACGATTCCATAGTGACCAATGATTATCTGCATTAGCCGTCTTTGCGTAATTCCCAGTATAGTGCCAACATACACCTTTTGGTGTTAATACATTATACGTCTTAGCACAACGAATACCTTTCTTCTCCGGTACAAACCTCTTTTCAATCATGTTTAAGACCTCCTTTATAACCATGCAGATACTAATCCGGCTCCGGTATCAGCCTCTATTCCTAAAGCTCCAATATCTTTAGCCATCACTTTTAATATTAAGTACAACTCTTCTTCAGAAGGTCTTTTGTTAAACCTTCGTCCGTACTTCTCAATATATAAAGCGGCCATACCTGCTACATGGGGGCAAGCCATACTTGTACCAGACAAGGCTCCGTATTTACCATCGGGTAATGTAGACCATATGTGATCGCCAGGGGCGGCTAGGTCTACTTCGTTATTAGTGTTAGAGAATTTGGCCACCTGTGATGAGAAATCAACAGCTCCTACACTAACTACGTCAGGATACATTGCCGGATAACTAAATTCTTGTGTATTACTATTACCATCCCCTTCGTTACCTGCGGCGCAACAAACCATAATACCCTTACCAACAGCCATCTCGATAGCTTGGCGTAACGCAGGACTATCTTCTGGACAACCAAGACTCATGTTGATAATATCTACTCCGCGACCATCTTTATCTTTATAATCAATCGCGTAGTAAACACTTATCACCAGCGTACTCACTATACAACTCCCATTCTTATCAAGAGCTCTTAAAATGAGAAGTTTAGCATCAGGTGCTATCAAACTAATTATGCCAGCTACATGAGTACCATGACAATTTTCATCGTCGTACCGTTCCGGCGCTTCGCCGGGTACAAAGTTGTAACCGTTTACTATCTTATCGGTTAGAGCCGGATGTGTTCTAGCTACTCCTGTATCAATAATGGCTACGATGACCCTCTTACCTGTAGAGGTAGGCCACATAGATCGAGTTTTGATAATATCGAGACTAGGACTATGTACATAATTATCCGCTCCGTCTGCTACATGATTAATAGAATAGTTGGCTAACTTAAACATTATACTCTCCCACCTTATAAAGAAGTTTTGAGTTAATTACCTCATCCACATTTGAATAACCAGTCCTACCGGGAAGTAAATCGTAACCTACTCTTTTAAATGCTTCAAGAACTATCTTAGTTGAAAACCATTCTTCCTGGGTATTAAGACCTGTTCTCAAGATGTATCTCAACCTAAGATATATCTTGATAAACAAACCTTGATCATAACGTTTATTAACTCGATCAAGAGCATAGCCGACAACACCATTGATAGCATTGTCGGCTATGCTCTGGCCGGCCATATCGCGGTACCTGTATATTGAATATGCGCAACATTTTCTAATATCAATTAAATCGACACCGTACAAAGGTAACGCTACAATCATCATAGTATTAGAAATGGCAAGACCTATATGATTGGATGACTTACCAGTAATGGCTGATAAGAACTTGCTTAATATAGTATTAGAACGAATTGATACAATATCTCCACGTTTCATCTCAATCATCGTCTAAACCACCTCTATTTATATTACTTGTTACAAGAACAGGGTCGACCAGTCGACCCTGTTCTTGTAACTTATTAAAGATTAAGCTTATTCTTCCCACTTGAAGATTACAACGTCGCCTTCGACAACGATATCCGGAGCGAAGTCAACAGCGTTGCCACGCCCGGTAACTCCGATTTCTGTTTCGGTGTAATGTACGGTCGGGGCTTGTAAAGAACCGTTAACAAATACGTCCATGCTACCACCCATCGGGAAGGTTGCTTCATCGGGAACTGTAACTGAACTAACACCAGCTTGTCCAGCACTGATAACCACAACTTTCTTATTATGCTGATGGTACTGACCTTCTAGTGTAGTTACCCGAGTATCCAGGGCAGTATCAGCATCGGTACGAGCAGTGACTTCAGTTGCCAGGTTGGTAGCGATTTCAGCCAGTGCGCCCTCGACAGTTGTGGCAGTAATCTTATTACCTGTATCCTCAATACCAACAAGAGATGCACCTTTCGCATTAGTAGTAGAGGCAAGATTTTCTACAATAGCCGTATCGGCATTAGCACGGGCAGTTGCTTCATTACTGATATTGGTCTGAAGAGTAGTATCGGCAGTACTTCTGGTAGAAGCTTCAGATTCGATATTGGTTTGAAGTTCTGCTAAAGCCGCTTCAACAGTAGTAGCGGCAAACTTATTAGCACTATCTTCGATACCGATAAGAGAGGCGCCTTTAGCATTATCAGTGGCAGCTAGATCTGTTTTATGAGTAGCCAGGCCGGTAGCAGTATCATCTGCAACCTTAGCTTTAGCATCGACAACGGTTTCAACGTCAACAACACGAGCTTCAAGACTTACAAATGCAGCTGCATCAATCTTCTGAGCAAAATAACCGTTAGTAGAGGCCGCATCACGAGTATGAGTAGCTGCAACTTCGGCACCACCGGTATCTTCAAGAGTACTTACCCGCCCTTCGATTTCAGTCAGAGCGCCTTCAACGGTAGTAGCAGTAATATTACCAGCAACATCTTCAATACCGATTAAACTTGCGCCTTTAGCGTTAGCAGTAGATGCAAAATCAGTACGAATTGCGGTATCAGCATCGGCACGAGCGGTTGCTTCGGCATCAGCTTCATCAGCCAGTTCTGCCAGCGCACCTTCAACGGTAGTAGCAGTGATCTTACCAGCAAGATCCTCGATACCGACGAGAGATGCTCCTTTTGCGTTAGCGGTAGAGGCGAAGTCGGTACGAATAGCAGTATCGGCATTAGTTCTGTTGGTAACTTCAGTAGCTAGGTTAGTGGTGACAATATCGATATTGCCTTGTAAAACACCCTCAGCATCGGTAGCACGGGTTACTTCGTTACTTACCTGAGTTACAAGCGGAGTAACTAAGTTAGCTTCGCCGTCTCTATCGAGATCGACTGTACCGTATATGTCGACAGCCAGTTGCTCGATGTTTAAGTGGGCTGTCACATCAGCAGCTCCGTCAACAAACTTCTCATTCATCGAGAAAGCTTCGTCAACATCTCTTAAGGTAAACCTGCGGATATACTGAGCATCGATATTGGTCGGAGCTGCAAATGTGTAAGCAGTTTCGGTCTCACCATCGGTGGTATAGAAACTTAACTTAAATCCGCCAGCGCCGGCATTCAGGGTAGCATCCCATGTCATACGACCATAAACTTCACGGTCATTAACATCAAGAATTGGCTCGCCTGTAGCAGAGCTGCGAACGATTGCCTTATTCTTAACAGTAGCATTGGTAGCATCAACGATAACACCAAGTTCTGTACCTGCTGGAGTAGCCTGTGGATTAACAGCAGCAATAACGTTATCAATAGCAGTGCCATTTGCAGATACTGCGTTTAACTGAACATAATCAAGCATTAATTTGGTAGCAAGAGCGTTTGAATAATGAGTAGCCCAATCGACATCTAACTTACTCTCAGCAATTGCCGCATCTGCAGCAAAATGAGCATTACCAAGTGAACCGGCTTTAATTTGCACGTCACGAATCTTTACAAAAGCCATGTGTTAAAATCCTCCTTTAAATAATTACTTAGTGTCTAACAAATATATTACGCCGATTAGCATGGTAATTGCTAATCAGTGCATACACTTGAAATCTTTTTAAGACCAGTATTTTCAATGAAACGTTTAACTTGACGTTCTCTATTCGGATCGTCAAAGTCTATGTATTCTTGAATGTTACCGGCCAACCGATGAATTTGCCTGGTAATCTTCTTGGTTAGTACATTGTTAATCAAATCTCTTCTGTTAAGCTCATCCAGTTTATTCATCTTTGCAGCGTCTAAGATAGAGTTGTCTAAGTTATAACTAATTTCCTCCATACTCGAAAGAGAACATTCTACAAGTTCAAATAAACTATAATCGCTATCTTCGTCAGTGACCTTTGCTAACCATTTGGTTAATGAACGAGCCTTATTTAAGTGTAGATCACGAAGTTTATTAATCGTAATATCAAGAGTGTCTCTCATTGAGTTATTACCAACGTTAGTAAGTCGGGTATGAATAGCCTGACTCTTACTTCCCAGAATACCCATCCTTACTTCTGCCATACTCTTAATACTGTCGAGATGTCCCGAGGGAGCTTCGGTAAGAATCGTAACAACATCTTTTATCTTGTCATTAAAACGTTGATTAACGTTAGAGGACATTGCTTCAGTTGAATCCTTAATGAACTTTTGTAAACCCTCGACTCTTTCTTTATTAACAGATTTAACCTTCGCTTCAATAGCAAGCGCATCAAGATCTATCTGACTTGGGTTGTTCATAGCATCGATTACACGTATATTTAAAGCCTTGTTCTCTTCATCCCTTAGCTTAATAAGTTCGTCTTCTCTAAACTTAACCTTACCAAAGAAAATCCCGCCAAGTCTGGTAACGTATCCGGTTAATTCCTCGTGCATATATAAGAGTGCTGGATAAAGTTCTGCTTGAACACTTCCTTCGATAGATGTACGGTGAAAATCGTCAAACTGAGCAACTATCTCAGAATTACTTTCGGCTCGAGCCTTCTGATATTCATTAAACTGACACGGGCCGGCGAGTTTCTTTGAACTAAGGCATTCCTCTACCTGGCTAATTAACGTTTCAAGATTATCTTTAGCCGCCATAGCTTCTGTAAGTAAATCTGAAGCCAGGATACTATTAGCATCCTTTAATTGACTCGGTAGATTATCTGATAACTCCTGTCTAGTTGAAACTCTGATCCAGTTGATATCCGGGTCATATCCTAGTATTGGTTTGTAGCTAAGATATTTCCTTTCAAAGCTTTTCATAAATACCTCCAAAAGAAAGGTTTACCCCGGAATTCCGGGGTACCCATTAATAAGAGGTTAGAGATTAGCGACAGATTAACCAGGAAACCTATCGCTATGGCAGGAACTCCTGCCTTACCTTAGGTTACTCCGACTGGGAATACTTGACCAACCTCCCCTACCCTTAGTAGCCCGAGATCTTAACTTTCTAATCTCTATGTCTCTTGTAGGATCTATATTAGGGTTACAACTTTCTTTATACCCTTTCTCCAACATAGTAGTACGATCTTTAATGTCGCCATTCCTTGTATCAAGATTATCAATTTTCTTAAATCCCCAACCAGCCTTTTGTTTAATCATGTCGTCATATTTCAAGGCAAAGCCAAGGAAACATAAATTCAAAGCGTCTACGATATGTTCATTCTCATCGGTATACGTTGGCATACCGTTTGGAGATACATTCTTAATATAATAATTTTCAAGTTGGTCTACTAGTTTCCTATCCCAAGGGAAAGCTATATGCTGTTTCTCAAACTGGTTAACTGAGTAGTTAACCATAAAAGGCTTAACCGGTTTCTTAACAACCTTTCTGGTATGAGGATCTCGTACCTTAACCTTTTCAGAGAAGGATACTCCAATAACTTTCTTAGAAAACTCTTTATTACCAGTACGAATACCATGTAAGTGTAATTGCTCTACCTGCATCTCACCCATACCACGGTCAACAAAAATCCAGTCCCACCTAAACAGTTTGTCAGAATTGATAATAGCATTAACACCTAAGGTTAGGGTAAATTCATGTCTTGGTATTTCTTTTCTAAAGATAACCTTAAACATCCCAAGTGTCGTATCGAACTCAAGACCTACTAAATTTGGAGTCGCCTGAACCTTATCCCAGTCCACTCCAAGAATTCTTGGCCCGGCGGGAGCTGGCGGCAAGTTACGTTCATCATAATACTTAAGATTGAATATCTTACCAAGCTTAAGAGCCAGGTCGATAAAGCGTTTTTGGTATACACCAGCTTGTTCTTCACCGAACTCAGCCATAACCTCTTGCAGATAACGTAAATCGGTAAGTTCTTCTTTTAGATCTTCAAGATAACTTTGACCCGTATCTGGGTTCATCTCAAGGAGTCGCTTATTAACGGTACTAGGTAAATGGAATGCTTTCCAACCTTTAATCTTACCAGTACACCACCGATAGAATGGCCCCCTCTTACCAGTAGGAGTCGAAGCTGCAAATATCTTAATACGTGCAGGATCTTCGTTAGCAATATTGATGATATTAGTAATATCGTTATCAGCCATGTAATCTACTTCGTCCGTTACAAGAACGTCTGCATACTGACCTCTGGTACCAGCGGCTCCTGTATTTGACTTAGAACCGGCTGTCATACCTTTAATAGCGGTACCATTCCAAAACTCGATTCTGTGATGGACTCGCCGTTTAACACTAGATAACACAGGAGATGCATCGATCAATTGATTAAGACGCTCGAAGATAAGATCTACCTGCTCTTCGAAAGGACATATTATCAGAATCTTATACTTGTCCTCATCTTCGCGAAGAGTTGGCGATCTGTTATACTGTGTAAAGGCATACCATAGAATCATAATACAAAGTATTTCTGTTTTTCCTAGTCTGCGCCCTAGTCTAAATACGACCCTCTTATTATCACGAAGTCCATACATTAGGTCGGGCTGATAATCAAATGGTTTCCAGTTTAAGTAGATATCAGACCATTGAACCGGATCCATGATAACTTGTAGTTCGGCTGTCTCTTCAGGAGTTAATGTAGATTGGGGCGGCGCTATTATTGTTGCCATATTACCGCCCGCCTAGGTTATTCCTATTAATCATACGAGCTTCGTTACCAAGCACGTATCGAGCTGCCATGCCTGACTCATGAGCTTGCTGCATAGCACGTTGACGCATAGTTTGCCTAGTTGCCGTATCTGTAAAGCTATGACCAAATCCATGAGATGCGTGCATCTTCTTATCCTTACCTGCAAAATAAGCTTCGGTACCAATGGCACCGATAGCACTAGCCATTTGATAACCCATTTGAGCTATCGCTACGGACGGTAAGAATTCCCATAATGCAAATGTACCGGCTGCGCCAAGAGCGGCTTTTCCGACAGAATCGCCTTCACTTCTACGCATCATATAATCAACACCGGAAAAAGCAGCATTCAATGCAAGTCCTGCGCCAAGTTGTCTGTTAGTAACCCTCCTGGCAGCATGCTTAACTATCGTTCCAATAACTCCGGCCATTAAAATCCACCACCCCTACTATTGTTAGATAGGGCTAAGGCTAAGTCTCCACCGCTACCATTTAACATATCATCGAGAGTCTCACCATTCCTATAGGCATAATCTAAAGTTGTAGGTATCTTCTTAGAATCCATGTTATATAGTCCGGCTTTAGTCCTTTCAAGATTAGGTGTAGTTCCTGGATGAATACTACCAGCCATTCTTGATATACTCATATCACCTAAGAGTATATCAGCGCTTTGACCAGCTACACCATCACTTAAGCCTACTCCGACCGCTGCTATCGGGATTAAGTTAACAGCACCTACATGAGCAACATCTCTTGCTCTATTGGCAAGACCTTTACCGGTACCTACTTCGCGCATCATTATTTCGCCAGCCTCGCCCAGTACCTTATCTGCCGCCTTAACGCCAGCCCAGGCTGTCTTACCAGCTCCTATTGCAAAGCCTTTTGCAAACTGACCAGTTAGGTAATTCACTCCTGTTTTCTTACCTAACTGATACATGCCAGCAGTTCCTACAAAGGCACCTTTTGCAACTTTGGCAGTACCTTTAAGGGCGGTACCTAATAATCCCTCAAAGGCCATTAGTGGCAATCCTTTATTTAATACATTAGATATAAATGGCATCGATTATCCCTCCTATTCTTAAAGGAAAGGAATGCCGGCAATATCAAAGTTACCTCTTTGATCACTAAATGGAGAACCTTCTCCGCCTAATGTTCTAAAAGTCGAACCTGCTAAGAAACTTGCACCAGCAGTAGCTCCTGCTCTAATCCCGGCTGTTGCATAATCAATCTTACCTTCTGCGTTACGTGGAGTGAAATACCGTGCAGGCCTAGCCGCCATATCGATACCCTTACTTAATCCATCACGACTATTGATAGCACTTAAAGCTTCGTTATAACCAGCAACATCTCCACTTTGTCTAGCTGCCTCCATCTTAGTTCCCATCTGGCCGTATTTAATACCGGCCTTTTCAGCAGAGTTGGGAACAACTTTAGTTATAAGGTTATTAACAAAACCACCTATATCTTGGTTCGTTGGTATTCTAGGCATAGTTTATCCCTCCTTAAATAAATGGAATTCCTGCAATATCAAAGTTGCCATCACCATCGCGCGTAAGACCACCACTACCAAACATTTTCCTACCAGCGGTAGCGGTGGCAACTCCCATACTTACATCAAAACCTACTCTCGAAGCCGACTTAAGATAATCAATACCTTGGCCATTAGCTTTGGGAGCTGCATAACCGCGCAACATTGAATGACCCATATCCAGTACATTTTCTGCAGTTTGTCTTACAATACCGGCCTCTGTCTGTCCTGCAGCTTGAGCGGCCGCTCTTTGTTCTGCTCGTTTCATCATAGGTCTGTGTGCAAACTCTGTACTTTTAGATGACGCTGGCATAATCCAGTCTAGAGCTTTTACCCATTTATTAGCGTCACCGTTTGCAAATATAGAACTTAATGGAGTAGAAGCGCTCAATACAGAACCTAAAGCTGGCATAATAACACCTCCTATAAATCAAAATCTACTTGTGAATATTCAATTTCAAAGCACGGTTCATTATCTTCCTGTGGCAAAGAGGTATATGTGGGAGTTATACCGTCAGAACTACTCTCTTTTTCCGGTACCGATTTTGATATTACTTCCTCAGGTTTATCATCTGATGTAACTACCGGAGTTACATCAATTGTTACCATTGGAAGAGGTTTTAATAAGCCTGCCTTTTGCAATGCCAGAGCTCTAGATACTAAATCTACAGCCTTCTTACTGGCATCGTTAGTAGCCATATCTTTCTTCGCTTTATCGGAACGGGTAGAGTCAAGAAGTTTAAATACCTTATAACGTTCATTTCTTAATTTCTCTTTCTGAACCCAGGCTAAATGAAGTTGAGGGTTATTATAAGGAACGCCCTGATTACTTATACCGGCTATAACATCCTCTATAAAGTCACCATCAATGGCAATCTTATTATCGCACCGTAAGATCTGTATTTCGATATCGACCAGATCTCTAACCATACCCATATCTACCGCATCTTCTTCCCGATCTTTAATACTAAAGTGATTACAGTACATTTCAAACCGGTCAACAATCGTGGCGATCTCTATAGGGCAACGACCTTGTTTATTAGCTACTACATTTCTAACTGTAGAATCTATATAGCAAGATTCAGCATAAGGGCAATCTTCTCCTCTACAGATTATAGGCACTGCGGCCATGAGACCGTGTCTCGTGTTAGATACTGATACAGCAGTTTTAACAGCACTAATACTGACAGAATCTATACCCCAGAATGAAGGAAGGACTCCGAGGCCACTTGTAGTTGTAAGTACACCATCGTCATTTAAGACGATCATATTGTTTATGTCTTTTAAAGACGGTGCTTTTAATGGTGCCGGAACTTGTTCCTTTTGCTCTTCACTCATTACTATCTACTCCTTATCTAAAGTCAGACCTCCTCAGGCCCTCGCGCTTTACGTTCTCTATCAAACTTACCAGCTACTTCAAGATAAGGCTATCAGAAGATAATTATCAGATATCTATCCTGACAGCCTAAACCCGTTGCCAAGCAAGCTCGATGTTTTTGTCACAGCAATACGCCGTCGACCCTACCATTTTCCTTTAACTTTAGATAGGTAATTTGTAACAGTATCTAAAGGTAGATATTACTTGGTTCTAAATAGATTGTGTAACCTCTCAGTATATATTTGTACAATGTAACTTGTCAAATGTAACATTAGGGTATATAATAGTGTCATCCAGAATGGAATACAGAGGAGGAGATGTAATGAATGTACGTAGCTTGTTTACCATGCTTACATTAATCGTACTACTAACAGTTCTAGGAGTCCCGGTAGAAGCGAGTGTAAGTGTAGAGAGAATGGCTGGTCAGGGGCCGGGGTACGTAGATGGCCCGGTAGAAGATGCCAAGTTTAGCATGGCAAGTTTAGTACTCTGGGATAAGAATGAAAAAGATGCATACGTCCTGGATGGAGTATCCCTAAGATATATAGCAGATGGTCAGGTTAAGACCATAACAAGCCTGTGGCAGGCTACAGAACAACTCGCTCCGTACGGATTAGATGGAGAAGCTCGCATATGGAGTTTCAGGTATGGTAATATGGTCTGGGGTGGAGATAAGATATATCTCTCCGGGTTAATGTTTAAGAAAGATGTGAAGGGGCCACTCACGAATCTAACTCCAGAAAGTTCTAATTGGACTCGTGAAGGATTCACCTATAACGTCTTCTTTGAAATAGACCCGGCGGCCGGAGATATTAAACTCTTACGGGCAGATAAAGCCTACTGCAACATAGCACCTAGAAACGGTAACTACATTCAAGGTATCTGGGATAAGCGCCCTGACCTTACCTTTAACGGTAGTAACGCACTTTACGTATATTACTTCTTCGTACCTGTCCCAAAGATTCAGCCGATGGGGGATTCGTTTCTCGTAGTCAAAAGTACTGACCCGGGTGAAGAAGATAATAATCAGCAGTTCTGGCTGGCCAAGTGGAACAAAGATGGTTCAGAAGAGATATTGTTTAACTTAAACAAGTTAGCACATAGATATCACGAGTGGGATCCTATTCCTAATACAAAACCTACATCGCCATTTGGTCTTATAGATGTAATAGCCTTTCCGGGAGATGACACAATATATCTAACCGATGGTGTAAACTCTTCAGCGCTTAATATCTTTACAGGAGAGGTATCGGACTGGATATCAGACAGATTTGTTCAAGACGGGGTTATGATGAAAGGTAAGATGAAAGACGGGTATATCTACTTCTTAGATAATACCGGTATCTGGACGGTTAGTCCCGGAGGTGCTACCACGAGACCGGTAGAGGCCAAGTATCTAGATTACTCAGGCAATATCTTTGGCTACGATATAAATAGTAAAGGCGAGATTATTGTCGCAAACTACACCAAAGGTACTATCGATATGTTCAAACTCTCCGACCTGGATGTTGTAAGAAGTCACTGGATCTACTTAAACAATAAACAAGTACGTCAAACCATATGGGGTAACGCCACACTGGTAGAAGAGTATAATGGCAAGGTGTATATAGGTATCAAAGCTATTACAGAACTCTTTACTACTCTCTCGATTAGTAGTAATCAAAGTACTCTTAAGATGTATCACAACTCCGGAAGAAGTATAACCATTTCCTTAACTCGTATAGAGCACGAACATAATACGAGTTATAAGGCGGAACTAGACGAATTTATAGATGCCTATAATTCTATAAGCCCTCTTAAGATAGAAGGAAAATACCTAAACGACGACTTATATCTAAATACAACAGGAACTGAAAATAGCCATGATAATAACGGAGCACCGGACATGATGTACGGCATACCTGTTTACGAATAGGAGTGATTACGTGAGTGATATTAGAAGAGTAGTATCCGGCAACCTGATTATTATCGATAAGATTAAAGAAGGCGGCAAGGATATTCAGTTCGAGATTAATGGTCTTGTCATTAATGATACGAACGGTGGTTTTTACTTAGGCGGTAAGAGTGGTCTGTGTTTACAAATCGACAATGAAGCTCTTAAAGATAACGCAGAAAAAGCAATGTTTCTACAAACCTGGGAAACTATCGGTGAAGAGATATATAAAGCGTTCACCAAGGGCTTAAATAGAAACGTAAGGAAACCAGAGAACAAGGAACAGGAGGTTTAACACGATGCCATCAAACAATGATAAGAAAATAGATTATAGTAAAGGCTTTAAAGTAAGTATTGGCGGCAAACCTATTGGCCGTATCCAGGATATAGAGATTAAAGACAAATCTACTTTACCCAGTGTCGATGTTGAAAGTATGAAGCTTGGCGATAAACCTTTTGAGCTAAGTGCGGGAATTCTTAATGCTAATAATATAGCTCTAGATAATTACGCTTTAAACTGTCTCATGAAAGACGGTTTAGATCGCCCGATCGATCGACTAGCTCTTAACGGTATGACTGGAGTAAATTCTAATGATAATGTCTGGGAAAATGTAGATGTTGCTGAAAGTATCGACTCTTCTAAAGCCTGGACAAGAAAAGAGTATCCGGCGCCAACAAATATACTCCTTGGTGAAGATCATCCGCAATATAAAGAAATCCTGGATAAGGGATTTCTTCAGGGGTTCAAAACTATGAGAGAATTGGTAAAGATGCTCTTCGAAGAATCTGTTAAGGATATTGATCATGCCGGAGAAGTAAAAGCTGCTTTCTTTAAGGTACTAGATACTATTTCGTTACCTAAGAAGCCGGAGATTAAAAGTGTATCAGAAGAGTCTGCAGTTGACTGGTTTGCCGATAAAGTAATGAAAGGTTTAGGCCTCTCTGCTGGTATAAATGTAACAATCGACCCGAATATGCCACCGGGAGTAATAGGAGTTGTAAATGACATGAAACTCGAAAGTATCTCACTTATCAAAGAAGCTGTAGTACCGTGTGTTATATGCGGTAGTTCTACCGGCAAGTGTAAACACTTATCGAATTCCAAGTCTATCGATAAGATGCCGGATTTTACATTTCATAAGAATCCTTCCTGTGTGAAACAATCTTTGCAGGTTAAGGATGGAACTGGTCGTTCACTTGAGTTTGAGCAAATGGGAGATATCATAATCATCAAAGAATAGAAAGTCATTCTCTACGGATACGTTTTCATATCCGTAGAGAAATAATAAAGGAGGAATATCCATGATGACAGAACAAACTGCAAGAGAAGAAACTTTGCAAGACGAAATGAAAGCATTAGAGTATAATGTACAATCTCTAGAAAATACGGTATCAACTTTACAGAAGACTTTATCTGGTGTTATATCTTTAAATGGAGATACCATTAAAGAGCTTAAAGCTCCCGAGCGTCTTCCGTCGATTCTTCATAGTTACAATGGGAGTATCGTTAGCTCTATACAATCGCTCAATATTATGGTCGAACATCTCCAAGTTCAACTTGGAGAATATAAACTAATCTATTAACCGAGGTGATTTCGTTGAAACAGGTCTATTTAACCAGGTCTCGTGTCAGCGCTAATATTCCCCTTAAAGCGACTGGCGTTGCGGTAAGTATAGAAGAGATGAATAAGAAATTCGAGAATGTTAAAGGATTGCCCGTTAAAGACGCTTATCAAGTTGGCTGGGGTCAATCCGATTCAGTGGCCCCGTCTGTAGGTACTATATTGGACAAGTTTATTACGCCTGACGGTCACACATGGTTAATATACGAGGTCGATTTAGAAAAGTTAAGTTACAAAGCTCGTAGAGATATCACAACCCGTAAAGCTGGCGCTTTTGCTGCCTTTGAATACTCAAGTGAAGAAGGCTATAAAGATGTAATGTATGCTATTATCTATCAAAGAGAACCAGACAGGTATCCCTGGGAGGCGGAAAATACAACCCATGTTTGCCTAACAGGAATCAAAGATGATGAATTAGAAATGCTTCGTCAAGTATTCGATCCTCAATCAATGGAATGTATAGCTCTTTACGTAACAAAGCAGAATCAACCTAACGTAGCGATCGTTTCTTAGTGATACTACACTAAGAAACGATCCTTAAGGAAGTGATACCAACGTGTGTAACAATAACTGGTGGGAAGGTAGTTCTGATGGTCGTAACATACAACCAGGAATTAGTAGACAGATGCTTATTGATGCTGGTATAGTTTCTGGTCGGAAGAGTTCTGACGGAGGAGACGGTTGCTTTATTGCAACAGAGATATATGGTGATTCTCAGGCAAACGAAGTCAATCTGTTACGTCTTTATAGAGATGTAGTTATGCGTAATAGTTTTATAGGTAGACGATTGATTGACTTTTATTATGGGGTATCTCCTACATTAGTTAAGTTAATTCGTAAGTTTCCCATTACTAAGAAAGTAATCACACCAATACTTAATACGATCGTTACCTGTGTTAACGAGGAACCATCTCTAAGAAATGAAGAGTGCGATATCTCAATCCAGTTCAATACTGGATGTAATCTTGATTGCAAATTGTGCTTCCGGAAGCATGATACAGAAAGGAATAATAAACATATCTATCTACAGAACTTCTGGAACTTTATAGATCGCTATAATTTCGAGCACGGCATTGAATGGATTATATGGGAAGGTAGAGGAGAACTATTCGTAGATTACATGTTTCCTTTTTGCCTGAATAGAATCTGTGAGAGACATCCTAATATTATTCATACAGTAATCACTAATGGCACAATAGATGCTCTAGATGAACTTAAGTATCCTGAGAAGGTATACCTTTCTATATCTCTTGATGGCTTAAGAGATGTTCACGAGGATAACAGAGGTATAGGTACATTTAATAAGACGGTTGCATTTATAAAACACGCCTTAACAATGGGATTTGCCGACGTTACAATTCGTTCTATTGCTACAAAACGTTTTCTTTCTCAGCTACCACAGTTTAGTGATTTTGTAAAAGAGTTATCCTCTGATATACATGTTTACGTACAGGAAGTAATACCTCCTTTTGACAAGTCTATGGATATTGAATATCTTTACACATCCAGGGATAGTATCGAAGTTACATGTACAGGCTTTACTAATATCATCCTTGAAAAGAAACATCACCTGCACAAACAGATTTCATTACATCCAGAGGGCATCTTTAATTGCAATAAGCCTACATGTAAGATAGCTGACTATCATCATTGTATACCCGATGTGCTATCTGCTTATAATTTATCTAGGCTTGATTGTAAGAACTGTAAATCATAATGGTGTATAAACCGGAAAGATCTATAATGAATATACAACCGTCTTTGTGCTATGCTATCTACGTTACAGAGGCAGAACGGGATGCTATTGAAGCAGCCTTATCAATGGGTCTTAAATCGACAGACTCGGATGTAAATGAATTTATGGATAGTCTAATCAGACGAGTGAAATACGCACCACTGGTGGACAAGTTATGAATAGACAAACTAAATATATGTTACTGTTGAGCGAAGCAATGATATCTTTCACCTTCGCTCTAACAACGCCATTTGTACAATTACATTTTGTTAAGTTAGTCTCCCAAAATATCTATACCCTCTCTACACTTTTACAAACTACCTTTTGCGCTATACTTCAAACCATATTAAGGACTAAAGAAAACAGAGCGGTCTTTAGAAAATACTTTGTACTCGTTATGACAATAGATGTAATTCTAATGGTGGTAATAAACTATTACGGTATAAATAATACCAATCTAAGATTCCTTGGGTTTACAATTATAAACTCAGTCACAGCAACCATATGGATTACTATTATGACCGAAGCGATAAACAACAACCTCTCATCGGAGAATCTTACAAACTTTCAAGTATTAAGACAATCATGTGCCTCCTGGTCTATCGCTGCAGGAGGAGCTTTAGCTGTATTGATAAGCTACCTAAATATCGAATGGATCGTAATAGCTATTGTATTACAGTGTGTAGTAAACTTAATCTATGCCATCTGCGATTATACTGTATATAAACGATTAACTACAGAAAATAAGGAGTAATATAAATCTATTATGGAGGAAATGATGAAATTTACTCGTAGTTCAAAGCACCAAAATGTATTGCAAGATTGGGTAATTGAAGAATGTTCGTTGATGATGCAAGGTACACTTGTTTCAGCCCTCCGTGGCTGTGACGGTGTTATTAAAGAAGACATTTCTAAGAAATTCACGCGAGCTATTCGTAGTGTTGTTTTGAACAACGCCTGCTCAAACATTCCGAAGTTTATTACCTTTGATGTCACAGAAGAAGATATTAAGGTCTTTCTCAAACAACCAGATCACTATCCTGTTCATTGGCTGATGCACTTTATCCATGCCACGGAGGTTGTGGGTTGGATGCATGACAATGAATCTATCCGCACTTGGTGGAGGGATTTATACTTCCGGATGTGTGATATGTTGCATTTAAATCCGGAAACCCAGGAGCAGTTTTATGCACGGTTAAGTGATGGGCAGGAAAAGGATTGTTGGAAATCTTGATTATAAAGACCTCATCAATTAGAGGAGATTTAAACTATGAATGAACCAGTTTTAGGCAAGGCGGAACCTCATGGATATGATCATAAACCTATTACCTGGGGTGCCTTTTTAAAACTAAGAGAGGCTGCTCAAAAGGTAGCTGATAGTTTTGGTTATCCTGTTTATCTCGTAGGTTCTGCGTTACATAAAGAGATACCAAGGGATGTAGATGTATCAGTTATTATACCTTTAGATAAATATGAAGAACTATTTAAAAAACTACCTGAAAAACAGGAATATTATAGCGCTTACTTAGGAAGAGTATTTCATCGGTCTTGGCAATATACCTGTCATCTGCATGTATGTGATATTGAATATCATTTAGACATCAAAGTATGTCCTAATACATGGTGGATTGATAAACCTAAAATGTTATTAGCAGAACCAGGGAATAATGATAGGGGTGTTATATGATGTCAGAATCCATTGAATTTATAGAAGTTGCAGAAGGTGTCAAATGCCCCTGTGGTTATATTGATGCTACAAAACCTGTTGGAATACCGTTCTCACAAATATCCTGTCAAATGAGTGGCTGCAAAGGTTGCAAACACTTTAACGGCACAGAATACTTCACAAGAAATATCCCAAAAGGCGTAGGGATATGGGCCAAGGAACAGCTTAAGGAGATGAAGAAAAGTGGCTCGTAGGAAGTCTATTATAGAAGCCATAGTAGATGGTGATTCTCTCAGACCAGTTCACCAAGAACTTGATGCCTGGGCTTTTGAATTAGAACAGGCTATCAAACAGGGTAATTATGAAAACCGAGGTAAGATACAGAGGAAACTCGCCGCAGTCTGGAAGGCTCGGGATAAAGCATATTGTAAACATAGAGCTAATCATGAGAATCCATCTGGACTTACAAGTGCCGAACGTAAGAATGCCGGATTTCCCATACCTCCATCTCCATCGCCGACTCGTATGGTTAAAGAGGGAGCTAAACCTCGTGGTATGAAAACTATAAGTTAATGTATCTTAAAATGCTAATAGCGGGAACAACATGATTAGAGGACGTTATCATTAACGTCCTCTAATCACTCCCACGGGTTGAAGATCCTTGCGAATCAGCTGTTATACTATCAACATTAGATTATCCATTAATACACTGTATATACCATACAATATTTGGAAGAACGAGCTGTTCCTTAAGAGAATCCATGTCAAATCGGAGGTAAATTATAGAGTGCCTATCTTATTAATATCGCCAGTAAACTTAAACGAATACTCACCCATATTACACAGGGTTATCTTTGATAACTATAAATTAGGTTGGCTCATGGAGTTTTCTGATTACGTACATTACTCAGTTTGGGGTATCGCGAAGAACGAAGCTCAGGCTCTTAAAATTGCTACCGATTGTCTTAATATCTACGAGGGTATCACGCCCTTGCTCTACAAATTGCCGGTAGGCAAATCGTTGAGCCTCGAAGAGGCGAAACTGATTAAAGAGAACTCTAAAAAATTGTTAGTTTAGAATCTAATATGAATAAGCATAAAACAAGACCTCGTGCAAACGAGGTCTTGTTTTGTTTAAGGGCCCTATATACTGAAAAATTTGTACATATATATTTAAATTCGCGTGTTTGTTGTGTTTAAGAGGGAGGGAAGTGGGGAGGTTTCAGGTGGGGCCTATAAGAGGATAGATAGATATATTTTTGATTGGTACCAGAACTAGGTATACAAGAAGATTCACGCTGTTCAATGCCCCACCGGGTAAATAATAACTAAAGGAGGAGATATTATGACTAAGAAAGAGATTAAGAAAGTACAAGAGTATGTACGTAGTGTTGGGATTAAGACTAGTTTACAACTGGATAGGGTTAAACTAATTGAGTTCTGTAAATGGGCTGCTGAACGTGGTGTTATATTCTTGGATAGGAGGTAAGTATTATGTCAGAGCATGTGTGTATGATGATTGATGAATTCAGTCTCATAGATGATGTACGTAAGCAAGTCGTACATCTAGGGGATTCAGTTATGTTCTTATGGCACGATGAGGAAGGCTTTCCTTACGTGCAAACAGTTAAGTACTAGTATCTTATCATTCTTTTAAGGAGGTGACATCATGAATTATTGGGGTATCTTTGTTCTTATCTTTGTTATAGTTAGTGTATTTAGTGGTATGTACGTTATTAGTAAAGATGACTCTTTAAACTAGCCATGAGTGGTACACTCAGCCTTGTACGTGCAGTGGTTAAACGTCACTACAGCGTAGACGGAACCGTTGCCCATATGGGCAAGCGTCGTAGTAGTGCAAACACGGTGATTAAACAGGTCACCCTTTTAAGCAGCACACTAGCCTTACTAGTGTAGTAGAAGGAAGCGTTTATTTAAAGGAGGAGGAGATACACATGATGATAATAGAGGTATGGGAAGACTTACGTAGTGAGTTTCCTGAATTAAATGATGTACCTGAATTACAGATTAACAGTAGAGTATCTTGTACCTATGGTGCAGCTATTGCACTAGAGACTATGCCTTTAGACTTTGTAACAGAGGCTCTGATGATAGAGCAAGGGTTACACATACATGAGGATTGGAAGAGTATATTAGACCGTATGTTAGATGGCTCTGTAGAATCACTAATTGGTATAGTTAAAGGGGTAATTCCTAATCCTGATAATAATGACCTGCTACGTTTTGCATTATTACATGAGGCAGGTCATTGGTTTGATTATAAAGCTTCTGGTCTTGATGCAGTAGCTTATCTTACATTAATGAATAATGCACATATGGAAACACTTATTAATGCAGAATCTCTTACCTTTATGACAGGTAGGGATTCATGGCCTGAGAAACCAGCTGATGATTATGCTATCAGTAAACTTAGGCAGTACCATAGTAAGCGTGTTACTGGTATGAGTACTTATATTAAGCATGTTTTTAATAAGTTAGTAAGCTGCTTAATTAAGTAGGTAGATTGAACCCAGGTGTATGTGCCTGGGTTTTACTGTGCCTATCACTATAAGCTAAAGAGCCGCGCCTGTCTGGTCTTGTAAATACATATAACCAGATAACAGGTCACCGCAAGGGAGCGCCCGCATGTGACGGGATAATAGCCATGACTTAGAGATTAGCTGAGCTTAGATTCTAAGTATAGAAAGGAGGTGCCATTATGCTAGAGATGATTAAAGGTTTCTTTAATACCTGTGTTGGCTATGTGAAGAGTTTGTTTATTAGAACAGACAGTGGTAATTTAACAACAGGTCAGACTATAGTAGCTTGTGTAGTTGCCGCTGTTACAGCTTATGTTCTTTTCCCCGTTATTGTTTATGTTAGTCAGTGGGGTGCATTATTAGGTTTGTATGCTGGTTTCTTTCTTACCATGTTCACTGTTTTATTTGCTATTAATTATGTAGTAGCTACCGCTTTGAGGCATGCCATTAGACATAATTACGCTGCGTAGTGCTTATACCGTGATACCTAGATATTCTTCATCAAGGTTAGATATAGTTGGATATCTAGTACCAAGTATTCCCCCTTGTCGAACTCTTACCAGTAAGAGTTCGACAAGGGTTATTTAAATTCCTGCTTTACACTAAATTAATTTATTGCCGAATATACGGCGGAAAGGGGTATGTCAAATGACAACCTTTAATCAAATGATGGAAGATATGCAAGCTGCTAATGTACAGTATCAAATGTTAATGAATCTGGAATATGTTAGCTACGATTACTGCCCTGTTGTTACTGGTATGTGTAGCAATACTATGTTCTGCAGTGCTTGCCCTGAATTAAATAAATTAAATAATAAGGAGGAAGTTAAAATGATGAATATTAATAACCAGTTTGAAATGTTGATGGGTGAAGTTGCTGAGGATTACTGTCCGATAGTTAATGATATGTGTGATAATCATCGTTGCACTACTTGCTTAGATATGGCTCTGTACAATACCGATTATAGTATTCTCCCGGTTGCCGATGAGTTTGAGATTACACCGGTAGTTGCCCCTGTTATTACCCCGACTGCCGGCTTGAGTAAGATGAAGAAGGCTGAGCTGATTAATGAATTAACCATGGCGCGTGAGCGGTATGATAACCTCTATGAGGCACATTCAGAGATGAGCCATGATTACTTTACCCTGGTTAATGACGAGTCGGATTACTGTGATACCTGTGATGTAGTAGCTGGTTTAGAAACCCGTATTGATAATGCCATTCAGGTGTACAAAGAGCAAGAGGCTGTTATTGCTGCCCTGCGTCAGAGCTTGCTAATTGCCTGTAATAATAACACTGCCAAAATGGGTGTTGTCATGAATAACGTACTAAAGAATGCTCCAGCTGTTAACCAGGAGTTAATCAAGAGCTATAGTGCCCGCAATGCTAAGCCTGCACCGGCACCGCAAACTCAGGTTACCGTACCGCCGGTTGTAACTATTGAGACTGTAGAGCCTGTTTACACAGAGCAGCCCTGGATGATAAACAGCATCATTAAGTTCCAAGGTAAGAAAAAGGGCACCGCTGTTATACCGGTAGTAGACGCTACTTGTCCCATTTGCGGTAAGAATGGTATACCCATTGATGAGGCTAACTACAGCCATAGGAAGTTTGTACCGGGTACTGCAATTTGTGCTCATTGTCAGAAAGCAATCCGTGATGCTAATTTCATACCTCAGATTAAAGCATTAGTAACTAGTAGTACTCATACTGACAGCATAGTGAATGTTATAAAAGCCGCTCTTAATATCAATCAAGCTCCTGTAGTGGCTGAAATAGTTGGACAAAGTAATACCAGCCTAGATAATGTTAGACAAGCTCAAGATGCTGGTGTAGATATCTCAGATATGAAGTTCTAATAGTATTATATTGTTTTTATAGTCTCATAATATATACATGTCGTACTAAGTATAGGTGGTATACTATTTTGAGACTAGCTAACATTATGAGATTATCAGACACTAATTGTGTCAGGAGTCTCATAATGTATAGCTAACGTATTAAGTCTAGGTGATACATTATTATGAGACTATTATCTAGCTTTGTATCTATACTTAAGATATTTAGTCCTAATAAACCATATACCATTTCTTGCACGGCGTAACCATCCGTCTTCTCTAAGTTGTTTGATCATACTTTCTTTACCTATTTCTATACCTATATTGATTAGGTATTCTCTAATAGTAGAGGTATCGAAGTCTTTAAGTTCGTTACCTTTTATTCTGAAGATAGTCGCTCTACTCTTATTGAGTAAGCTTGCGACCTCTTCTGCATTTAGAAACATCTATTGTCGGCACCCTCTCTATATAGTATCATTTATATAGTCTGACTGGACTGACACATGGCATTTATGAGACTAATTATAATCTTATATAGATTGGTTTGTCAAACTCGATACCCGGCTTTACGGCCAACACCTTTTATTATTACTCTACTATGGGCTCCCCTGAGCATTGAGGTAGGGCGAGGTGAGGTAAACCCGGGTATCAAAACTCTCATGTTTATGCTTTATTTACGCTATTTACGTGAACATTTAAAAAGCTTTATTTCTATTGATTCCCCGTATTTAAAGGTTTTTGCCCGTTTATTCACTGTTTATATCCTATGAGAAACTCTCCCTGGCACGTCCCGACCAAGAGGGTATTTTTCATAGGCTATGATGTGACAGTGGTACACTTATAAAGAGGGGAGGTGATACAGGGATGTCTAGTAAGGTAAAGCATTCTAAGACTTATGTTGTGCATCATAGAGGTAGGAGTGCTGCTCGTGGTTGTGTTATTTTTGGCAGGTATAGGGTAGGTGCACGTAGTGAAAGAGAGGCTATGGTTCTTTTACGGAGAGTAGTTGGTAAGCATAGTAAGGTTAATGTTTATTTTGAGGTAAGGGAGGAGGAGAGGTTATTACCTTATGGTGTGGTGATACAGGATTGTTAGGAGGAAGCGATACAGGTGGAGGGACATTTTTTTAGTTCTATACTCGATTAGGGAGGTGATATATTGTCTTTTCCTAGACGTTGTTATAGGTGTCTTTACCGTAAGTGTGTTACTAGAAGGGAAGCTGATCCACCTTGTATTGAATGCCTTCCTAACTCAAATAATACAACTGGTTATGCTTACTTCGAATCGTGTGGAGAGGTACCATACTCTAAATGCTTCTTATGTATTCTGTTAGATAAGAATACCAGTGTATGTGCTAATTGTTTATTAGATTACTTCGATGGTCTAGGTCTTACCTCATTCTCTCTTATGATAGGAGGTGATATAGATTAACTCTAGTGATAAGAAGAGGTTTCACATTATTATAGGTGCGGCAAGGGGTATCTTGACATCCCCTACATGGCCCGTTCAGAGTGACAAACATGGGTTTTATTCTAAGGGTAAGTTAATACCTTATGTGTGGGTAAGAGGTATGTTAGATGATCATAGGGTGCAGATATACTATTTTGAGGGATGCTCACCTATTGTGTTGACTAAGGAAGACGATACCCATGTCAGGGTAGAGTGTGGCGGCAAGGTAGGACGTTTTGTTACCCAGGGTGATGAATTTACATGGTCTAAATGGAGGTGATATAGATATTTAAGAATTGTGCATTCTGTTTATACTTAGGTTGTTCTAATAAGACTGATAACCCATGTGAGCATTGCGCTCCCGGTTGGGAGTTTACCTACTTCGAATATGTTAGATATTTTCCATGGGAGTACTGTCTTGAATGCAAGAATCTTAAGCATTTACAAAATACCTTCTCTCAAGGTTTATCTAGTTCTATATGTGGAAAGTGTATTGAAACTTACATGAGAGGTGAAGGTTTGTCTAGTTTTAATTCTATATTAGATTAAAGGAAGTGAATCTATTGATCAATCGTTATAGAGTGTGCAGTAGTTGCCTATATGTTGAGTGCTTAAGAGGCGTTGGCGATACTATATGTTATGAGTGTTGTACTATAGGAGATAATGCTTATCATGAGTTTGCAAGATACTTTCCATGGAGGTATTGTCTTAGCTGCAATAGAATATCCATGTTAGGTAAGAAAGGTTTATGTTCTGAGTGCATCGTATACTATATGAAAAGTGGTAGATGCATTAACTATAATTTAGAGGTGGTATCATGACTCATGCTGTTAATCTAAAGCTATCATTGGATGATATTCTAGTCTCATTGTGTGATACTCAGTGTTTGTATACTAAGTGTACAGTATTTGATAGTACGCCTTGTTTAACTTGTAGAGATAATCCAAATAGACCTTACTTTGAGTGTAGAGATAGAATCTCTATGGCACTACACCCTTGTTTAAAATGCGAACGTTACACTAGTCTAAAGAATCTCTCTAATTCCTGCAGATTATGCCTATGGGTATACGGGATGAAGAGAGTCTTTCCATATTTCAAACCTATATAAGGAGGTGTTTATTATCTTAGGGAAATATGCATACTGCCCTAGTTGTTTATACCATAAATGTATTGAACGTAGCTCGGGTGGTGAAGACGAACCATGTGCTGAGTGTAGGAGTCGTAAATTCTTTGAGTTTAAAAGAATGTTTCCATGGAATTATTGTGTTAGATGTATTAGGTACTCAGACCTTGTAAAGGGTTCAGATGTTTGTACAAGTTGCGTATTCCTGTATATGTACAATAACGATAAGGTACCTGAAAATTATAAGGAAAGAGGTAAACTAGATGAATGATACTTACCCAAAGGGTTGTTGGTCTTGTCTATATGTTAACTGTGGTGTAGCCGCTCAAGATAAGGCCCGAGCAATGGATTCACCGTGCCTTGAATGTACTAGTAGAACCGTAGACGGGGAGTATGTACTATATCCTTACTACGAGAGGGCTATCTTATCATGGCAAGATTGTTCTATCTGCAAACATAAAGGTAACCCAATGGCTGATTGCGTTTTCTGCAAGACAACTAAGACTAACTACGGAGTATATGCATACTTCAGTAAATGGGAGGGTAATGACCGTGAGTAAAGAGCAGCAAGCAGCTGAGATAGTCGTTAATGCTATCAAGTATGGGTGTCGGAAAGGTGCCCAGGCATTTGATAAAGGCGTAGATTTATACCAGCAACTTGGTGACCATACCTATAAGTACACTCCAGATGAAGCTCCTAACGTAAAGCGTGTCGTTGGGGGTTTCTTTGCTTTAACCGGAGGTACCTTAGGTATCACTCGAAGCCTAGCTAAGTTCTTCTTTAATAAGGCTTTTAAGTGATATTTGGTAGGCCCGTATTAAGAGGAAGAGTAGTTAATGGTATGTAGACTCAGTCCTTGTTATTTCAAGGGTGGTATAAGGGCGGAGTATAATACTATACAAACCCTAATACTTGCTACATGATAGTAGTGAAAAGAGGTGAATTTAGTGCTCTCTAGAGAGTACATGGAAAAGAAATTATCCGAGTGGACTACGTATCCTGAAGGATGGATACGTAGTTTATCTGATAGCAAACTCTACTCCGTTTATAGAAAGACCAGCTTAGAGGTGCTATCAAATATACGTAAAGATTGGGGGCTAGAATAATGGAAATTTGTCCAGAGTGTGGTAAGGAATATGATATCATGATTCACTTATACTGTCCCGAGTGTATAGACAAAGAGTATATACCTAAGACCACTCCACGTAAGAAAGTAAAGTTATACAGTACCGATGCTCCTGGTAAAAGTGTTTGCGGGAGTTGCCGTGGTGTTGGTTGCGTAGGATGTCAGCCTAACCGTTATTTATAAGGTTAACATATAGACCCTGGGTAGGGTTCACTTCTATTGTTGAGATAAACAATAGAAGTGAACATATATAGGAGGCAGATATGAAAGACTTATACTGGCTATGCCTATGTGGTACTTGCTTATATTATACCTGTGTTTTATCACGCAATATGGGCAATGTGAGTGATATACCTTGCGAGGATTGCCTAACTTATAAAGATAATAGTAGGTATCATGAATTTAAGAAACCTATACCATGGCATAAGTGTATAACATGTAAGAATCTTTCAGAGTTTATTAATCATTCTGGCAATTGTTATACATGTATAAAAGCCTATATGAATTCAGATACACTGGTTTATTATAAAGGAGGTATACTATGAAGAGTTTACCATGGGTTGATTTCACACGTCGTAACGATCCGGCGCATCCATTCGGGCCCGTACTGCTGCAAAAGAGTCTTGATAGGTACGGTGCATATGTTTTCTGTTTCTGGACTAAGAATCCTGGTACTGTTGCTGATTTATATCGTAATCAGATAAGTCAAATGATGTCCAAAGATACACTCGTACTGGCGCAGGTGACACTTAATAATTATTCCAGTATAATGGAGCCGGGTGTTCCGAGTTTTAATACACGCTATCAAGGATTGGATAGATTACTTCGCCTAATTGGAGGGCCTGGGCATATTAAGCTCAGAATCGATCCTATTATCTTAGGTTATACTACTCCTAACATGATCCGCACCTCCCTAGAGGCTGGACGTAGTTTGGGTATACGCAGGTTTGTTATGAACTTCTTAGTACCTAGCTATAAAGGCGTAGGTAATATACTTATTCATAGAGGTTTGATACGACCTAATGACCTTACTCCATCTCAAGAACGTATCCTTAGTACGGCTCGCTTTGTTTCCGAAGAGGCACAACGAGTAGGAGCTATTCTACAGGTATGTGCCGAAAGTAACTGGATTGGTCAACATGTATCTGGCATTCAAATAGCATCATGTTCAGATCCGACTTGGGCTACACAGGTTAGACCCGAGTTAACCGGTATCTTTAAAGCAAATCCATCCCGTAAAGACTGTGGTTGTTGTTACTCGGCCGACTGGGGAGTGTATGCTTCACGAGGTGGATATGTTTGCCCAGGAGGTTGTTTATACTGTTACGCTCAGTAACACCAACAGTTATTATACCCACTGTTGACTGCAACAGTGGGTATAATAATATATAGAGTTTAAAGGAGGTCGTTATAATGGCTAATAATACTGCCATGGATAAAACAATTGCCGTACTAACTGCGCTTCGGGCTGGTCAGGAAGTTCTTATTGGTGACTACATTTTCGTTTATGATGAAGAAGATGATAAAATTGGTATTCTAGTTGATGTACATGATGCATCTAAGGGTGAGGATTATCAAGCAATACACTTCTTAGCTGACAACTTTAGTATCCAATGGCTGATGAATGCCTGTAATAAGATGTCTAATGGAGATCTCCTTATATTGACAGCAACAAAGGTACTTACTTCACTGAATAAGAGGAGGGATACCAAATGCGCGAAGTAACCGGTGATATATTTGAAATTGGTCGTTACGGTATTATCTGTGTTACCACTAATGGCGTCGTTAAGAAGGACGGCGCCTTGGTTATGGGTAAGGGAGTTGCTCTTAACTTTGCTAATAAGTTTCCCACTATGGCGGAAAAACTTGGTCAACTAGTTAAAGCAAACGGTAACCATGTATACAGTCTCGGTTCGTTAGTACCAATAGACGATCCGAGTATAAGTTATACTGTTGTTAGCTTCCCCACTAAGGCACATTGGCGCGACAACTCTACTGTTGCACTGGTTACTAAATCGGCTGCTGAGTTAAAAGCACTTGCTGATTCCCAAGCTTGGCCCGGGCCTATATACCTACCGGTTCCCGGATGTGGTAATGGAGGTCTTAACTGGGGAGAATTGAAACAGTTATTGCCATCTTATCTTGATGATAGATTTGTAATTGTTCACTATAGTAACTCTGTGCAACAAAATACACAACCCGCTGCTCAGCCGGGTACCCAAGTAACTACTCAGACTACCACTCTTGAATGTAGCTCTCAAGGAGATAATCGGTTCAGCGCATTTGGCGCACATGTAAATGCGCTTGGCAATAAGATAGAGATGCTCTATCAAGAGGCTAAACGTTTTACCGATGACCCAAATGAGGGCCCGACCGATTGGAGAAATGCCAAGGGCCGGCCGGTAGTGGCCGTAAGTCTTAATGGTAAGAGGTTTGGGCCTGAATATCTTACACCGTGGTACTGGTATCTTTGGACTCGGTATTTCCTTGAGAATCCAGATTTATTACAATACGCTCGTCAATTTAATACTTTTACGGATATGTTCCGTGGTAAGAGTACGAACTGCCAGGCAGATGTAATTGCATTCATGGCTAAGAATGGCCTTAATCCAATAATGGCTAAACCAGCATATCAAGAGATTGATCAATTATTCAATCTTAATTACTTATTTAAGAATCCTACACCGGAGCCGGGTGCTACTCCTGTATATATGTTAAATAGAACTATCAAAGAGGGATGTAGTGATATTCTCACATGTATGGTTACCGGTCACCGCCCGAATGGTATTAATGGGAAAGCCGGCTGGAACTTTGGAGATTCTCGTAATCAAAAGTTAATCACATACTTATCCACAGTTGTTAATAAGATGGCTATGGAGAATGGTACCCGGATATTCATAGAGGGAATAGCAGCTGGCGGAGATTTGTTATTTACCAGAGCTGTACTTGATGTGAGTCATTTGCATCCGGAGTATAACCTGCAGCTTTGGAACTACATCCCGTATCCATGTGCGCCGGATAGACTTAAGTATCAATGGAAAGCAGTTCTTGATAGCGCATTAAACCATCCAGGTGAGACAGTAATATGTAGTCCTGACCCTGTTGGTAAAGATGATAAAGAGCAGCGCATTGATGCAGCTAAGAAACTCTTCTATCGTAATGAGTGTATGGTGCGTACGTTACCCGTTCTTCCGAATGTCGGTATGATTATTGCCATATATTCAGGTTTACAACCCGGGTTATATGCTATCGAGCAAATCGCTCAGCTAATGGATCCAAAGACCAAGGGTGGTACAGCTAATACACTCTTGACAGCTGTTAAGAGATGGAAAGAGGATAAGAACTTTCAACCTAAGATTCTCGTTGTCAATCCTAACAACTTCTAAGGAGGCATAACATGACTATATTAAGAAAACCACACGGTTCAGCTCAGTTATTAGCTGAGAATCGTGCTAGTCTAGTGATTGAACAGATGACAATAACCCCGCTATTTCCGGCGGGGTTTACCTTTACCGGTACTTCCGGCGCAGCTGAAGTAATCGCTCATGGGCAATATGTCATGGGCAACGAAGAGCAGACTAAGATTACAGTACCGACATATATGGTTCGTACCGGAGATGGTAGAGAGGTAGCTTGTCGTACCCGCCACATCTTGAGTAATCTCAGTGGTTGTGAGATAGAGCATTTACCAGAGCGAGAGCATATTGCACTTGTTGAATTTGATAAATGTCAATTCTTAATAGACCCTTTCGGCAAAGGTACACAGATAGACGACCCTACATTTCATGTGTTGTATACGGACAGTTACGGTTGGCCTATACATGATGTTGTATTAAGAGCTGTAGCTCGTTTGGTACATTTCATAGATGATATACCACCATTAGGTAGTCCATTTATTCGTATAGCTAATAGTACTAATTGTGCAAACTGCGGAGCTATAAGAAGATTAAGTACTACCGATGCCGTAATGGGTGATGTTGCAGCCAATATGTACAGTACAGGCACTTGGGATAAGTCAGGCCCGAATAAGAATAATATACATTGCTCATGGCTAGGCAACCCGAACCCGGAGTGGGAGTTAATTTGTCAAACTAAAAACAGAGCTTTCTCTAGGGATGAGAAGAGACCTGAAGCGTGGCTTAATGATATAAATCATAATTGTGCTAAGTTTTACAACGATGATTCACCTGTGAATTTCGCTGGACTTGTCATAGAACGGGATGATAAAACCGGCTGTACTTATATTGAGGTGCCTGGTTGGGATATTGAAATGTACGAGAATTATACACGTAAGGCGTAGAGTTAAGGCCGCTGTTGAAACAAACAGCGGCCTTAATATATAAATATAAAAGGAGGACTTTAAAATGGCACTTAGTAGTAGAAGAAGAGGTTCCGGCGTTATAATAGAGAGAACCGATGAAGAAAGAAACAGAAAAGACACGGAAGGTATTTCAATCGTGTTAAACAGTAATCACTCTGTGTATACCACAAACCGTCGGGTAGACGAGAATTGGATTAAAGTACGTCCGTTCTTTCCCGAGGATTTACCGGTTGACACCTGGGCTAAAGATGGCGCTTGTTGCAGCCTGTTACGCAGCTCTAGAATTATTGAGAACCCTGAGCATTTAGAGAAATGGATGCAAGAAGGTGCTTACTCTAAGCTCGAACACCGTATTAAGAAAGAAATCCAGCAAGCTCAATACGCTGGTGTAATATCCGAACACGACTATATTCTGATGGAAGATAGTATGGGTACCGGAGATACATTTGATATATTAGTAGCTCATACTTGTTTGAATAAAGCTCGTTATGCTTTAAATACAGTCTTACTTAAGAAAGAGGCTGAACGTAAAGCAGCAGAGGCTAAGAAAGAAGCAGAGACTAATGCGCCTATCGTAACGAATTATCATAAGCTAAATCCAATTGCTACTCCTAAAGTTACCTATATAGATTTGCCTAAGTATTGCGATCCGGTCTTAACTGATAACTACTTACACAGACGTTACATGGCTCACCTAGATAGCCTTGGCACCTGGAAAGGTAACGTTCTTGATGAATTACCGCCACTCGAATGGGGTAACAATCCGGCCCCTAAAATGTATTCAGAGACTAAAGGTGGATATCGTAACCGCACCAACCTTAGAGGTCTTGTGCTTGAGCATCCTAATATGTTCATCTTCGAGGCTTACAAAATCGTTCAGATGAAAGACGATCAAATCGGTGTAAGCGGAACAGAATCGATCTATAAGAGTGATGGTAGTGTTAAGAGAAAACGTAGAATAGTTCCTATCGAAGAGTTATCTTACGAAGGAACTCCTATACTTGATTATATAAGAAGTGTAGCTCCTACCTCGATTCAAGATAGTAGCCGTCATAACGAAGAGCTGTTTACTAAGAGTGAAGAGTGTCCTATTACCGAACGTGATGATGTTTATGTACATGCTGGCTTTGGTTTTGTAACACTCGTACGTATGACTAACAATGGTAAAGTAATCGTTCGTCGACTGGTTGATGATGAACGCGACTTAGTTGGTACTAAGTTTGACATCTATATGGAAATGCATTCTCAGAATGCTGTCAATCAGTTACCTGGAGAAATGGGTGTCCATATTGTAGAGTATTCAGAAATCATACCTATTAAGAACTTGGTAGAGATCGGTATGAATAATAAAGAACTGTATCAGGTCTGTAATGTAAGACTTGCCACAAATGATAAAGAAGCTACAATTATGGCCCGCCAGCCGGCTAAAGGTCTTGACGAGTTTGTTTATATTGTTAGCAACTTACCACTCAGACCAAAGCTCGATCTTTACAGCAAGGTACCAGTCCGTGATATCAATGGAGATTTGATGCTTCATAATGGTCAACCTATCTTAATCCATCCTCAAAAGAGTAAGATTATCAAAAAGTATGATGCTACTCTTAACATCACAGTTGAACAAAGAGTACAAGCTTGGGAGCCACCAAGCGTCCTGGTTATAGGAGAAGAGAGTGGCAAACTAAGCGTAGTACCAGCTGCTTGGTTATATAAACTCACCGGAAATACCAATTATATACCATTCTCAACAACCCGTAGTTACGATTCCGCTACTAAACGAATGGTTCCAATTACTGTTCGTTATCCAGAAATACCTAGTGTATCTGCATGGGAGGATAGAAACGTATTTGACCATCACTTGTTTACTATGAAGATGAGAGCTGCAGCTAAAGGTAAACCCGAGCCTGGTAGTTTCTCAATCTTACCAACTCCAGCACCTGGTGAAGATTATCGCACAGTTCTTCCTATCCGTGAGAAATTCGTAAACTTCGAGCCATACAGATGGGTAGACCCCAAGAAACAAGTAAACATTCTTGACAGCCATATAGACGGTTATAATCCGGAAGATACTGGTTGGGATACCGAATGGCAATTTAGAGCACACGAGCCGGGCGACTGGATAGCAGAAGCTAGTATAGCTGAGGTATTCGCAGTAGCCGCTCCTAGTCATGAGAGGATCATGGCTAACACAAACCAAGAGGCATGGTACTGGACTTACAATGCTTGCACAGCAAGACAGGCTGGTATCGATAATCTGGCGCTCAATTGGACAACTCCTGCGAGTAATGGTATAATTGCTACAGTGACATGTAACATTGATAGCCATCCTATAACCGCTAATATACAGGTCGTTAAACCTGGTGAGATTGGTTTTGACGCAGGCCTTACTAATGAGCAAACAGCATTTATCTTAAGATTCGTAAGTTATAAACATGCAGAGGCTCGCGCAATGAGATTACAGCAACAAGATACAGCACAAGTTGCGGTGTCGTTAAAAGACCGTTAAGGTTATAGCAATGCGGGAGGAATTAGAAATGAAAAAATATGCAGAGGAAATTGAAGGTTATATATTTGTGGGTAATACGCCCACTGGAGGAGATTTATCAGAATTAAAAAATATAAAATATATAATTGGAGATCTTGCTTTAGATATTCATAGGAAAAAGTTAGATAAGAATTATATGTTACCTTTGTTTGTTAAAAAAGAAAGTTATAACGAATATAACAGAATAATGGAGGATCAAATGAGAAAAATTCGTGAAAGATAGTAAGTCATTCTTATCAGCCTGTTAATAAAAACAGGCTGATAAGAAGTATATAATGGTGGTGAAACATGGCTAAGGAAGCTAACTTGAATAACGTTACGCAACAGATTATTGATGCACTTAAAGTTCACGGATTTAAGATACAGTATTATAAGAGTTACTCTACTAATAGCTTTTATCTAAAGTTAGATTATGGAGTATCTCATAGTATAAGGATAAGTGACCATAAAGGGAAGAGTCATCTTAACTATCGTTTTAATATCGGGCCTCATATCACCGATTACGAAGTTCGTAAGACACCTCCACCGGATTACTGGCCAATGTACTTCTATCCAATAACACAGTTTAAGCGCATGATTCAGCAGATAGTTCAGGTACGGGATAATGTAATAAAGAAATACGGGAAGGAAAGGTATAAAACTCTTATGCAGACAAATCTAGAGAAGAACCAGCATAAGAGAGGCTTTTGGGCTCAGAGTAAAGAACTATGGGAGGGAGATATCATGACCGGTAAGGGTAAATTCATTACATGTCATATGAGTCAGCTATCAAGAATTGATGCTGATATTAAAATTGCTGGTACTATTAAACAGATTAACAGTTCCGATATTCTATGGATTCCGCAGCTAGGCCCGGATGAAGAGTTATTTAACATGTTTAAGGATTGGAAAGAGGCTGGTAAGTGGCCCGAAATGTGGCCTGAATATCTAGTTCGCTTTCAAAAGTTAATGACCGGCCCGGTTATGCTGCCGTATTTAAACCGGTTAAAGCTAAGGCTAAGCGAGGGTAAGAAGATTGCTTTTGGTTGTTTTTGCGCTAAGAAAGATGTTCTGTTCTGCCATCGCAGTATAGTAGCTGACGATATGAAAAATAGTGGCTTTGAAATTATATTAGGCTAGTCTTTGTTTGCCTGTTAATAAAAACAGGCAAACAAAACTTGTATATTAGGGAGGTAGCGTTTATGGATAGATTCATGTATTTTAATAAGCTCAGTGCTATGGTTGCAATATCTAAAGAAATGCCTAAAGTCGAAGTTCCGATTATGAGATTTACAAATAGGGTGTATTCGACTAGTGAGATATATAACAGTGAGTGGAGAATAGAGTCTACAAAAGCTTCCAGGTTAACTCTAATAGATCCTACTGGAGAAAGACGCAGGATCAAATATGGTATATACCACCAGGCTATAAATTACAGCTCCTGGAGTGAATACGATATTGCACTTGCAGATGCAAAGAGAAATGGGATTGTATCGGCTAATCGTACCTATATTGGCAAATTTCTTGGCTATTTGCCAGAAGTGTCATCGGTACCGTTATATATATTGGGAAGGGAGAATAAACATGACAGGTGTCAACTTGGAACTATACACAACGAAAGACGAGTTAATTAAACTTCACAAGCATACCCCAATTGGAATTGCAATCAAAGCCTGGACTAAAGAAGGCTGTCCGCCTGAAGCGATTTATCATATCTCGGTACCATTTGAGGTTTGTACGCTTAAGGACGATAATGAGGTTATTGTCGAACCGACTATGGTAAAGTACAACGAAATTAGTACCAGGTTTATCATAGCTGCTTCAACAATGCCGATAGATTTATCTAAGATTCAGTAAATCCCGAGCCTCCTTCGGGAGGTTCGTTCCCCTTTTTAAATCCGTCAAGACTTTGCGAGGTAAGACGGGGCAAACGATTTGTGAGGTGAGTTTAAGTAGTAAGGAGGTAGTTCTATGAGTGTATGTTTAGAAGACTACACGAATATGACAGATGAATCATTTATTACTATTTATACTATAGTTGCAGCATCTATAGCCTACGAAACGGTAAGAGAAAGAGAGGCTAAGATTGTAGTTAATTTAGGACTCTTGAAAGCAATGTCCGAGGCTATCATAAGTAAAACTCCGGGATACATTACGGCGTGTCTCAGGTTTGCAAGAGAGCTAACCGGTCAAAGAATACCTATCTCTGTAATAGTACAAGTTCATAGGGATAAGGTATGGCTAGGATTTGAGCCTGAGCATGGCTGGTATGCAACGGAAGAAAAACTATTGTATGCTCGCTAATTGTCAGTTAGCTTGGGGTTAATAAGGAGTAGTTACAATGAATCAGAAAGAAAAGATAGAGTTATTAAAACGTATTATCTTAGAGATTATGCCTGTTTATGATAAACCCTGTTCTGTGAAACATGGATTAAAGCCTTTATTACCATGTGATAAGTATAACTCATGTGATGATTGTTGGAAAGATGCATTAAGCTTAGTTAAATAAGGAGGAATTCTAATGGAATTCTCAGCACGATTTGCAACTAAAAGTTCTTCAGGAAGTGTTATTAATATGAAAGAAGAGAAAATAGGTATGAGTGCCGTTTGTGTAATAAGAGAGCAGCTTGGGGTTAATCTACCTATCGAGAAGATTTCGGATACAATTTGTAAGAAGGTTGAGAAAGATCTGAAGATCTTTCTTACCGAAGAGCAGGTACAAAATATACTCAATATTAACCCTGTAGTGGGTTTCATGGACACTAATAGCATTAACGTATTCGTTTCCGATAAGTATTTTAATGCCGGAGTTTGTAAAAAGGTATACTCGAATCGAAATATTATCGATGATGGAATTTCATCAGCTGGTATTGAGTACCGTATCAATGAAGAATATATCATTGAAGCATGGATGTTTGCCGGCTGTCCTTTAGAGTGGACAGAAGATGATACTTCAGATCCTATTGCAATAGAAATTGAGGATATGCAGGAACCTGATAATTTACATCTTGTTAGTACTCTCAAGCGTATTGTCGGAGGAAATGCACAAAGCGTTATTTGTAGCCATTGTGGTATGTCTTTTATATTAGATGAAAAATCGCATGTTAATAAGAGTTAAGAAAGGAAGTTTGCAATGAAGATAAATGTTATATTCGATGGTGTAAAGATTCCTAGCCATGATAATCTGCCCGAAGTGTCTATACAACGGATTAATGTTATTACCGAGTTATCTATCGAAGAGATGCGGCTTTTACCTCAACTTATAGTTGATACTATTTACAGCTGCAGCAAGCTTGATACCTTAGAGCATTATTCTGGCGTATTAGGAGATATCACAAAAGGAATTAAAAGCAGAAGTGAGGAAATTGCAAACGGCGAGTTCAAAGAGAAAGATAAATCGTGTACCAATGAAATAGTAACCTTGTCACAGTTAATACCTAAAAAGGTTGATTGCAATATCTGTAAAGGGCAATTACCTTATAGGTGTATGTGCGAGTATGTTAATGAATGTGAGATATTACAAGAGTTCAAACCCATGGCACCCATATTAGACTGTTATATGTGCTCTCATCATAGTACCAAAATAAGAAGTATAAAAACTGGTTTTTATGTTAATACCTGTGCAAAACTTGGTACAAAACGTTGTTTCCATTGTGCTCACAAGTGTAACGAAAAGAAAGCTCAATTATGTATAGCACACTTTGATGGTAAATGCGAGGTATACCCCAAGGATGTTAAACCTATTATACCTATGCCTGTATAATAAGCCTGGTGGGGTTAGGCCAGGTGCGGCAGCCTTTAAGGCTGCGTCCCTAAAAGGGAGTTAACTTTGCTAAGTGCCTGGGTCTCCCCCGGGAGGCCCGTTGTTTCTTTTTAGTATAAAGTAGCTGAGAGGTGAGGTAAATTGGTACATAAATCGTTTAAGAGTTTACCAGTAACTATCGTTGGTTTTACTACCAACATAGAGATATTAGGTATTATTGACGAGGTTGATGTTTTAACCCGTTATGTCTTTGTTATGATAAAGACTACGGATAAGGACAAGGATATCCTTGTAAATGTTGCGATACCTAAAGAGAACCTAAATACAAGAAGAAACTTTACTAGTTTTATAGGCCGTGGATTTGCAGGTCGGGGTAGGCTATCAAGGCATGATGGGGAATTAATTGTATTGATTTATGACTACCGAGTGATGAGTAGAGATGAAACAGATAAGCTTTTGTCTGGAGAATTAATAGTAGTGAATGGAGGTGTTTAGGAATTCCAATTAAAGATGAGATACTAAAAGAGTATTCTCCATTAGTAAAAGGTAATAGCGTTCTTTCTCGTCTAGATAAACAACAGAATATTCTAGCTCATATCGAGGATATCAACAATCTAGTTAAAAGAGAGAGTAACCATGGAGTTACAAATGTCAAAGTATTAAGCAATCTGTATATTGCAAAGTCTATAGCATTACAGGCTTTAACAAATTTGTAGAGGAGGTCGCCACTATGATGGCAGCACAAGGCGATACATTTCATATCCGAGTACCTAAACATCCGAACAAGATAATGACTCAGATAATATTAGACCATAGTCTTGAACCTAACATTCTTAGTGATGGAGTAAATTCTGAGATTGTTAACGGTTTAATGAACGCAATCTGTTCCGGACTGCCAGTAGGAATCTTAACAAAGTTAGCCACCCAAATAGCTGGCGTATGTGTTCAGAAGATGCCCGAAGTTGATAAGAATAAGTATATCGAGCATATGATACGTACCCTGGAAAAGATGCGGGGTACTGCTAATCCGGATATACCAGATTTATTAAAGAATGCTGATAAGGTACAGACGCCGATTAGTCCTGACAGTATTGAAGCCTGGCAGGAGGTTAAGGAATCGCCTAAGAGTACGGGTACCGGGGAGGTATAACTTTGCATCCTGTTCAACAGATTACAAAGCCAGAAACATCTACTCTGGCGTCTACCTTAGCTGTACCTATTAGTTGCTTTTGGTGTCCTCTTAATAATCCTAAAGAGAAGCTATTTAGTGCTTGTTACATGGATGATACAATAACTTGTGTGCAATGTTATGTTAACCATGTATTCTTTCAAAATAGAGATATACATGGTATAACAGTAGATCCGAGTTATCAAGAGGAGTTATTCTTTAAACAATTCAGAAAGAAATAGGTGAGTCATTTGAGATGTGAAGGTTGCGATAAATTATCAAGGACGGCTGTTGATAGAATAATTACGTACCGATGTACTGGTACACCGAGAGGCCGTAAAGTTGGATGGAAATATGAATCCTCCTGGAAAAACAAAGTTATATACGCCCCAAAGTGGTGTCCAAAACGTACTCAAGATAAAGGAATGGGGATCATAATATGATTGTTATAGAAAAGAAGATTGATGATTTAACAAGAGAAGTATATATCTTTTATTATCATCATGATAAAAGAACAATAATCCTTGATAGCTACTCTCTTGAGAATAGAGAGACTAAGAGACATAAATTTCGGACTAAGAAAATTTACAGCAGAAAAGGTCATGGCTCTAATCTAAAAGAAAGCGAGGTCGTTCTTCCTGAAGAGATTAAACAACAGGCGTTAGAAAAGTTTATATCCCGGATAACAGTAAGGTTATCAAGAACGTAGGAGGTGAATTAATTGCAATTTGAGGTTCTAAGCGGAGGTAATAAATTAACCGTTACTATTCAAACGGAACCGGCAATAATCAGTATGACAGTATTTCCTGATACTGTTAGTAAAGAGGAGTTTGGAAAAGCCATAGCTCAGGAACTTCTCAACGTATCTGATACGCCTATACCAGGTGTTATTATGAATGTACTGGTTAAACAAATCGCATTAATGCAGGGGTTGGATAAGACTCTACTGGATATCAAGAGATACTTACTCGCAGAACATTCCTATAGTCTAGAAGAAATTAGAAATGCTCTAGAGTATGCCACGAGTACCTCTTAGAACTTATATATAAATTTAAGGAGTTGGTTTTATTGGCTATTACAGACTTAGAAGTTTCTCGTCTACCTGATAGAGATATAGTCGTCTTAACCTTTGATGAGAATGTTTTGGTTATTCCCTTCCATCTTCTGCTTAAGAAACTCGTTGAGAACGAGTTCGATATCGTTGTTCCTAAACGAGAAGATGATGCAGAAAAGGTCTTTGGGATAGCTTTTCACCCTGATACTATAGGTGGTAAGCCGAAGATGATAACCCTTAATGCAATATCGTCAAAAGAGGCTATTAAGGCCGCTATTGATGTAGACCCGGGTGTTGATTATGTCGGTATTACCACTACGCTTAAGGGTTATCCCGCAGGCACACCGATAGTGGATAATACACTCGAATTCTTGGAAAGTTTTAAAGATGTTAGTGATGAAGTTGATTACACACCACGTCACCGTCTCAATCCGCCAGTAGTGCAACAACAAATACCAGTTGAATCAGATCCGCAGATCATGACAGGATTGAGCGATACTCTAAGAGCAAGCACGAACGAAGGTCAACAATGTTATACAGCTCTAAAGCCGCCAGCTTGGCCAACCCAATCAGAGCAGCCACTTGGCTATGATCAACGGGTCACTCAACAAGAACTTCCTCTTCCGGTAGAGACTTCTGCAAATCCGGATAAGAAGGCCCGAATTGAAGCTTGTAAGGCAAGCGGTGAGGAATGTCAATTCTGTAATAACGATCCTGAAACTTGTAACGGAGTGTATAAAGCTCCATTTTAATACTTTGCCATACCCCTTTGTTGACAATTAACATGTAGCATGTTACAATGACAACTAACAATAGTCAACAAAGGGGTGACACAAATGGCAAAGTTGATATTAAGAGCTACTGAGAAAAACCGCCTCTTTGCTCAACACTTAGTTGCACATCAAAATATCAAGTACAATGTGACAGTTGATGGTCTTGAGCTAACAGGAGAGCGTATAACAATAACAAGAGAGTTAGCTAATAAACACCTTGGGTTAGATAAATTAGATCCAAATGACGCCACCGTTAGATGGCGTAGTCTTATTATAAACCGAGAGGGTAGTTTACTCTCAGCAACAGACGACTTAATAATACTGGCTGATGATGAAGAGAAAAGTCAGTGGTCATCTGTAAGGGTTCGTAGAGACACAAAAGAGTTTGGAGAAGATTGGTCTAATCGAATGGGTATTAGCCAGGCTCAGTTCTACGAAGAGGCGGTTCACCATTACGTTAAACAGTTCTTAGACGGTAATTCGCAAGATACTAATTAAACCTAATATGGGGTATGTTCTATTATGAACATACCCCATATTCTTAAAGAAGGTGATAAGGTGCTTAAGTTTATATGCAAGCTTATTGTAGGTAAACGTAAGATGGAGATGATGTGCCGTGAACAACGTAAGAGAAGGCAATGGGCTATGCACTTCAAAAACAAATGCTACTTTGGGTAAGTTTATAGTATTTGAAGGAGTAGATGGCTGCGGGAAGACTACGCAAGTACAACTCCTTATGGAGTATTTAAAGAGTAAGAATATACCAGCGATACTTACAAAAGAGCCGGGCGGTACCAGTATAGGTGATAAAATAAGAGGGATTTTATTAGACCCTGATAATACCGAAATGGTACCTAGAACTGAAATGCTATTATATGCTGTCAGTAGAGGTCAACAGGCTTTTGAGAAAATCATCCCTACACTCAAGAGTGGTACGACCGTAGTATGTGACAGATATTTCTACAGTAGCTTAGCCTACCAAGGAGGAGGTCGAGGGCTTAATAAAGATATAATATTAGAATTACATAGAATTGCTACAGACGATCTACATGCAGACCTTGTAATACTCATTGACATAACTGTAGAAGAATCTACGAGAAGGTTAACGGGGCGTAGAGGAGTTGCTCTTGATAGATTAGAGAGAGAAACTGTTGAATTCTTTCAAAGAACACGAGCTGCTTATCTCGAACAAGCTAAATCTCCGAGATTTAATATCGTCAACGGAGATGATACAGTTGCTAATATACATAATAAAATTAAGACTCTAATTGATAACTTATATAAATAACTGGTTACAAAAGCGTAACCAGTTATTTATATTAAGGGAGGTTAACATGATATGTTTAAAGTAACCAATTGGAGTAACCCGACTACATCTAAAAACGTAGAGGGTAAAGACCATAAAGACGCTGTTCGTAAAAGTGGTTACTCTGAACCTGGTAATACAGTTACTGTCCAAGATAGACACGAACACCATAGGTATTCTGTAAGTGAGACTGGCAAATTGATTCAGCAATCTAGCTATAAATACTAGGAGGTGCTGTAATTGGATCAAGATCGAGGTGTTATTACGTCTATTAGTATAGCACCGGATGATAAGACTGTTAACCCAACTCCCGAGCCGACTCATGGGAGAATAGCTAATACAGCTTATCAAACATACAAACAATTAGCTAATCTTAATAACGGAGCATTAGATACTATTGATAATGCAGCAGAGATTGTAGTTGGCACTGTTACAGGTATTGCTAACATACTAGCAACTAGTACACTTGGGATGTTTAAATTAGCAACAGGTTTACTTCGCATAAATAAGAAAGATTAAAAACCTATTGCCCTTAATAAAAAGGGCAATAGGTTTATTTGAATATAATTGAGAGGGGAATGTATAGATGAGTGGTACTCAAGAGCAGCAAGAGCGTACATCTAGTTTTACAGCCTTCTACGGAACATTAATCTGTAGAGTCACAGGACGGAATGAAAGTATCCGGCAAGTAACTGAAACTATCGCAGAGAAGACAATCTTCTTGAATTGCGTGTATGATGTGCCCGTACGCCAGCCGAATGGTAACTACGGACTGGAAAGCCATTGGGTTGATGTTATCGTCCCTCACTTCTTAGCTAAGCGTCTTGATCAATATCTTATCAAAGGTAAGTTTCTTACCGTTAACGGTACTATTAGGATGGGCCATTACGTTGGTAAAGTGGTCGACCCTAATGGAATATGCTGCCCCACATGCAATTCCAGATTGGCCGTTGAGATGAATGTTAAGAAGCTAAAAGTCGAGATACTTGCTAATGATATTAGACTTTTACCAGGCAGCAAAGCAACTACATCTACCGACGGTCAGCCCTTAGGTGTTACAAATGTAACTACGATGCAAGCAACTGGTCAGCCGGTAGCTCAGGGCGGACAAGTGCAGCAATTTCCTGTTAACAACGTTAATACCCAATATATTGCCCAGTCTAGTATCGAATCTGGCACCCAAAACCCGTTGGTTACAGCAGGTGCTAACGTTAATATTGATGATATACCGTTTTAACAGAGGACGTTAAGTTCTCTGTATCATGTAACTTGACACATTGCTACAAGATATATATACTGGGTAACAGGGTGGTGATTGTTATAAAGACGCCAATGTTAGAACCAGTGGTTAATGAATTGGCCGACGAACTTATGCAAGTTGTATTAAAATATAAAAGTAAGATTACAAGGTATCAAGCTATGGAGGCTATCGGTTTTATATGTCAAGCTATGGTAGGTGGGTATATTAAACCAGAAAGACATAAAGAATACGCTGAATATTCTATAGAGATGTATCAGTATTTGTTAGGCGTTCTGGACGATTTTAATAAAGAACGTCCAGATATGCCGATAGGTGTATCTCTCTTCGTACTTGGTCATTTATATTATTTCTTAGCCAAAGGATTACAAGATCTCCAGAAAGGAGAGATAACTCATGATTCAAAGTCAAGTGCTCCAGAATCTCAATCTCCATCAGGGAGTAAAACAAAATAGTGTAACTTTAATCCTATCAGCATTTCTACCTGACGTTATTGGCAGAGCTTTTCTACTTGCACAATGGATCGACAAGGAAAAAGTAACTGTCACGGCATATGCTATAAGTGGAAAACACTTTATTAAACAGTATGAGAAAACAATGCCACATGCAGACCTAATGACGGCCATGATTAATGTACGGGCCGGATACGGGGTAACAGGCTGGCTAATTACTCACTGGGATGAGCAAGATAAGGCTATCAATCATGCTATATCTGAGATAAAAGGAGACTATTCACAACATAAACTAAGTCTTGATTTACTATATAACGCTCCTATTCTCAGTTGGTATGATGGCCTTTTGATAGAGATTAAACCTCCATGTAAAAGTTGTCCTAAGAGTATACTTTGTTCTGGTGTCTGTAATAATAAGCAACATACGAATCCTGAGTATTCAGAGTTTACTCTTTCAGAAGGTGAAGGAATATATCTCACTCTTAAGTCTACGCCGGTAGATGATAAAGAGATGATTTGTATATCCAAAACAAGTGTTGATGGTTTAATTATCGCCAGACTTTATATTAAGATTGGCGATACGAAACAAAAATATCATGATTTTAGTGGTACACCCGGTGAGTTTAGTGATTACCTAAAACAGTTTAGTACTAAATTCTTAGAACCAAAAGGTGCTAAATGGGTACCCGATGACTAATATACAAAGGAGAGATTCTAATGGCTGGACAAGTACGACGCAAAGAAGATGCTGTTAACCATGTTATGGCTACTGCGAAGCTAACCAAAGACCAGGCTACTGATGCTGTTAATGCCTTTCTTAGTTTCTTAAAAGAGGAACCTGCCAAAGGCAATAAAGTGCAGCTCATAGGTGAGATTACAGCTGAACCTGTTTATAGAAAAGCTCGCAAGGGCCGCAATCCTCAAACTGGTGGCGAAATTGATATTGAGGCTAAGAACCTCATAAAGTTAACAGCCGGCTCTAACTTTGATAAGGCTGTAGCACATTGTGATTTCTCAAGGATACGTGAGTCGGGTTCTTAAATCCGACTCTTATCTAATACAGCACTAGCGGAGGTTCAACACATGGCAAAAGAAGTACAAAGAGACATATTCTTAGTAGAGAGGGGGATTACTGAAGAGAAATTGTGCGCTGTAGGTGCGGCACAATGCTATCGGCCAGATAATGCTAGGATAATCTATGAAAACATGGCTGATGAAAGCATTGCTAGACAATTAACCAGCAGGCTAACAGAAGGTCATGTTAGCATACTGGCACATGGCGTAGCTACATTCTTCGTAGCAGGCTACACCCGTAGATTTCTGGCTCAGATTACTCGGAATACATTCCTTAAGCCGAGTGTACAGAGTCAACAGTTTATTCTTCATAAAGATTTCTCCTGGTCATCTACACCACTGATTGATATGGTACCGGTTGTTAAAGACTTTATTATAGCTCAGATGGAAGAAGATCAGAAGATATACAATCAGGTACACTCTCATCTGCAAAGGTTTCTTGATGATAATCCGGAGATTGCCAAACAGTTTAATAAAGATCAGGCTCAGGATGATGCCAGGTTAATGCTGAGAAACATTACAGAATCTAATATGATACTTACCGGTACTATGTGGGCCTGGTATGAAGCCTTGCCTAAACGTATCTGCAGGCGCAACACTGAAGAGACTGTAGCTTTTTGCGTTAGCTGTTTGCGTCAATTAAGAGAGCAGCACCCAAGTATATTTAATTACTGTGGCGCACCCTGCCAAATGGGTGAGTGCCCGGAGAAACGTCCATGTAAGATCGGCCCGTATCCGGGTAATGTATGGGAAGGGACGGCTGTTATTTAATGAGTGAAGAAACTGTAAAGTATTATTCAGAAACTCAGGAAGAGTTTGATAGACGAATGATGAAAGAGGCCGAGGCTATCTCTGTAAACTCGCCTTGTCTTAAGAAAAAGAATGGTGCTATTCTGGTATCAGCATCCGGGCCGATGACTACTGTAATGGAATGGAACGATCTTAAGGATCGTTCATTATGCACTCCAGAGAAATGTCCCCGCATAGGTGCCGAGGCCGGCATTTGGAGCGAGGGTCAACCGGTTTGTGATGTTATTCATGCCGAAGTTAGGTTAATATGCGCGAGTGCTGAATGTGGAGTACCAATGCTAAATGGTACAGTATATTGTACTTATCAGCCGTGTGTTAACTGTGCAACTCTAGTATCTTTGACAGGAATTAAGCGGCTTGTTTACAGAGATACTTACGGTCAAGACAAAGCTAAGCCGGCTATGGATATCTTGAAAGATGCTGGTATTGAAGTAGAGCAATTGGATGCTCAATCCGCCGTAGACAAGGATATAGATGTTAAACTACTTCGTAGATTCGAATGCGGTATCGCATGTTTACAGCATGGTGAATGTATAAAAACTGATTACGATTGTGAAGAAGATATGCCGGAAGGTACTTGCTGCGGACTTTGTGAAAAGTTTGATAATTGTGAGTATCCATGCCAAGATGTTGTTTTAAAGTTCGAAGAATGTACAGATCTTGGCAAGGATTAAGGATATGATACCTGCCGACTTAGGTATTGTAACAGGTCTTATCCTTATAGGAGTTCTTATAGGATTAATGATTCCACGTTGAAAAGAGGGTGTAAGATTGCTTAATATTATATGTAGTTGCGGACAATCGGTTCTGATAGATAAATCTATAGGTATGGAAGAACTTATGCATGTAGGCTTTGAGATCAGAACTACGGGTAATGACGATATCGAATTACGTTGTCGTTCCTGTGATGAAAAGATCACCTTTAAGGAAAGTGAGTAAGATAATCTGTCTGAAGTAGGTTCAAATCTTTATCGTTCGACTAAAGACTAATAAGATTATTACAGAATAGCAATCGTGGTGGTGAACACGAGACGCGAAAAGACAAGGTGAGCGTCGGTGAATAAGGAGATACGTGACGCTCCGAATATTTGCTGGCCTAATGGGTGCCCTGAAATAACAGGGCCGATGACAGCTCTACCTATCTGTGAATTGACACAGTGATACCGTCATATGGTGCCAGGTCTAACTGTATGATTTGTGTGTAACCAGGGAATTAAATCCAGGTAACTGTATGTAGCCTAGCCCATGACCAAGTAAGTTCGAATCTTACCTATTCTGTATTTAAACTAATAGATAGGAGTTGTTTTAATGCCAGAAGATGCATCAGAAGATAAATCCCTTATCAGTATGTCTGTAAGCGATTTTACCAAGAAGGTTACGCCCGTAAATGTTAAAGACGGTAACGAATTATTCCTCTTTAAGTGCGCTGGCTGCGGCGGTCTACATTTCCGTCATGCCGGGTATGTAGAGATGGTAATGCCCTATATGAGGGCGGATAAAACCAAGAATGTCTCAACCGACTCTTACAGTGTTAAAGTATGCGTAGCCTGCCGCAAGTGCTATATCTGGGTAAATGATCAGGTCTATGATATTACAGAACACATTGACTTGAAAGCTTGGGAGAAGCTTGAGAAAGAAGCTCATAAAGCCGTAGGCCCGGGTGGAAATTGCTAAACTTAGCCGCCGTAACTGGCGGTCACATCAGGGGTTCTCCTAACGGTAAGGAAGTGTCGCGCCTAGGCTCCGACGACGCCATAGCGGGTTCAATTCCCGCACCCTTGACCACTTACAAAGTTATAATTACGCCTGGTTAAAATAAACCAGGCGTAATTAATAAGTAAAAGGAAATACAGTAATAAAAGACAATACTACAGTAAGAAGTAAATGTTAATATCTTCAGGGTAGTGGGGTTGTGCGATCATCCGGATCCCGCCCGGAACGGTAATATCGGCCATTTAAGCCCGAGGCGGTAAAGTTTAGATTAGTCAGTAGCCAGGTGAGGGAATCTGGCCTACCCTGAATATTTATATATCACATAAGAAAGGAGATGAAATAAGAGTGCATCTATTACACGATAGTACGGTTGTATGTTGCTTGCTAGATAAGGTATTCTGCGGAATGCTGGTATGCATATATATAGACTTACCATACGCATACCTTTCTCTGGTTAAGCTACAACAGGGCGCCCCGCAACTATCACCGGAGATACACGGATTTCCAACCGGTTTTACTTAAGGGTTTTGCTTAGTTCCCGAATATTTATATTTTAGCTCATTACCTGAGGGGTTGGGCCGGGCCGATATTGCTGTGACCGGCCCTCGGTTCATTTATTGATTAATAAGAAAGGAGGTGAATACTAATTACTATATTAATAGCCTTTTGCCGGTTTTCTGGTTATGCGTGTAATTGTTATGTGTATGAAGGATCTTCTAAGCATATTGCTGTTTTAGGATATGGACATGCAATTGCTTTATCAGGGAATTCTCTTGCCTTAGAACGTGCTTTTATATTAGGACGTATAGGTAAGGATTTTACTGAAGCGTTTACAACTTATTGTGATGATTGGCGAGATGTAGTAAGTCGCGTAATGTATCCCATAAAGTTTATACTTAAATCATTGGCGCTTTTAATATCGCCAAATTGTTTATTGCCGGTGATTACCGGTACCATTTCGTTATTCCGGCGGCACTGTACTTTTGTTAGCGGTTACATCTAGCCCTTCGGGGCTAATACTTATCTACCTCCAATATTTATCTTACCAAAATTGCTTCTAACTGATTAAGAGAGGATGACGCCTAATGAAAGATGGTTTATACTCTAGAACCTTTGATAAATAATATCTTGGCTGCCGGGCGCTGCCCGCGAAAGTTTCGATACGGGTAGCAGCATTTAATTTATATGATATAGTTTACTTCAGAAAGGAGGTGTTATATAAAAATGGAATATGAATATATTTACGATTATATATACGATTTACCTTATCCGGAAGTTGAGCCATTATGGCGTAATGTTGAGTTCTTCTTAATTCCGGCAAGACTCGTATACCCGTTATTTACCATAGTCTCCGGGCCTCAGACTATTGGTGATATTCCGTATACCGATTATGGCTAACGTCGCCCGGCCGGAGGGCTTATATCCGGTAACTAACGACCAATATTACGTATTTTCAACAAACACAGACCGGGTGTGCAGAACCCGGTCTTTTATGGGCTCGACTGGTTTCGATGTGTTAGAGATGGTAAACTTGCCCGGACAGGTGGCGACTTACGCCAACAATATAAATGCCAAAACACCTTTACAAGCTGCTGCTTAGTCTTAGGACTGAATAGATAAACAGCCTCAAAACATCGGAGCAAAACTCAGCTAACCGATTGAGAGTTTAAGAATTGAGTAATCCCCGGGAATGGGGTAGGAAATCTACATTCCTGTGGCTTCTGTGTAAGCCTACATCGGGCCGGGCCCGTGAATCGAAATGTGTAGAGCAAATCCTCGCAAATGTGAAGAGGTGGGAGGCGACAGTCCTGCGACTCGTAGAAGTCTAATGCTGCTAGTTCGGCATGAAGCGAAGAATGAAGGGGTATTACTGGTCATACTTGGAGCCGATAAGCTAGACCAGTTGGTGGAGGACCATGTCCAGGATAGTTGGCAATTACTATCCACGGTGACCAACAGCCGGGGCGGTTCCGCCGTCCAGGAATGCGGCGAATGACTTACGTAATAAGTCTATTCCGGGTAGACGGTTAAGAGTAGCTAATACAGACGAGGGTTCGATTCCCTCCGAGTCCACCAATATTTACCAACTAAGTAGGTGAAGTGTATGACAAAACGCTGTAAGTGTGGTTGCTGTCATGTACCTGATCATGGTGCATGTCAGACTTTTGAAGCGGGTATGAATGGTCGTTGCGTTTATTGTGACCATGGGATTAAGTGTCACCCGGGTAAAAAGAAAGAGCACAACACGCCACTGGGTAATTTGAGTAAGAAGATATTTACACATGAGTAAAAAGATAATCGACCTTTCGGAGGTAAAGAGATTATTAGACCTGGTTATGTCCGAAATGTATGAAACTGTAGACAAATTAGGTGAGGATGCAAGATTTAATAGTCCTCATGAAGGTTATGCTGTAATCCTAGAAGAGCTTGATGAGATGTGGGAAGCTATTAAAAAGAAAGATATATCACACTCAAGAAAAGAGGCTATTCAGGTTGCTGCAACGGCAGTACGATACTTATATGATTTCACTGATAGTAAATGAGGTGATATTTAGGTGCCTAACGAACCTGATTATAAAAAGCTCTTCACTGAACTAAGAGCAAAAGCCGAAGCAGTATGGAATGGATGGTCGAAAGGTTTTGACGGATCCGACCCGATGTATGAATTAAGGGATTATCTTTATACTTTGAGAAGTCCTGATGATTGTAAACATAAATGTTCATGGCTACATGAAGGCCATTGTCCCTTTATGGTACGTATTAAGGACGAGTATTACTGTTTAGAGAAGGGCGTAGGAGAATGCGAGTCTGTTCCTAAGGGTAAATGCTGTCGTTATTGTAATGTCTATATACCTACTCCTGGTAAACAAGTATTTCCATTTCCTATACAAAGGGTGAATAATATGTCGGAACCCTTAGAGTCTTCAGAATCTTTAAGCCCCTTAGATTTATTCCTTAAAGAATTAGACCTCTTGTCGCGCCGGTGTAGTATATGGATAACCGGAGCATCTGATGCGGAACTGGTAGATGGTGAGTATAACGTTATAGCTACAGGTCTTGATAATGACGAAGATACTCAAGAATACTTCGTTGATGAAGAACTATGGAAGGAGGTATAAGATTTATGTGGTTATTTGGAAAGAAATCTTCTAAGAAGTCTCTTATAGATGAGAAGGATAAGGTTGTTGCTACAATGACCTATGAAGAGGCTAAGAAAATCCACCTTGCTCGTATGAAAGAAGTAATCTTTGCAAAACATGGTGGTACTGCTCAGGATATTTATGAAGCAGTTACTGAAAGCTATAATCTCTGGGAACAAATTGAAGAGAAGTACGGGTTAAATCATGTTAACGATTACTATACTATTGGTGTTACCGGTAAGGTATACCTCCGCCAAGAAAAGAAGGAGGTATAAGATATTGATCGTTAAAGTAGATGAGTTTTTAGCAATCCTAGATAAAGATACCCAGGAGCAAATGCTAAAACATGTTAACCAGGTAACTATGGCCTTGGTAGAGAAAAACAGAGCCCTGGGTAAGATTGACGAAGCTGTAGCTACTCATATGGAACGAATTTTAACTACTGGTTTTCAGGTAATAACTCCACCCGGTTTTAGTCGGTCTGTAAAAGAGTATGGGCCGATGGCTAAACTTGTTATGGAATTCGGAATGAAGTTATTGAAAGATCAAGGTTTTATGAGTAACTTATGTACAGAGATTCGTAAAGATGTAGTAGGCTCATTACGAGAAACCATGGCAACAGTTGCTCAAGAGGAAGTTAATAATGTTATCAAAAGAGTTGCAAGTGGAGATTACCGAGAGGTAATACGAGCGGCTATCCAGGAAAGTCTTAGCATTACGGTAGATCATATCAAGGATAATTTATCCAAGATATAGTTATCATAGAAAGGGGTATTCAATTGTCAAATCAAGAAGTTAATCAAGAACCCGAACTCAAACATGAAGAGCCTAATCCCGAGACGCCGGAAGAGAACAAGATTCCTGAACACATATTAAGGGCTGCCCAAGAGTTATGGCCCGTATGTGACGGTCTTTGTTTACGTCATGGGTGTGTAAACGCTGGCGAGGCTGTTATAGTTCCTATCGTAATGACTACCTTAAGCGTTGTTAATTCTTCACCAGAGATTCGTATCATGGTAGAAGAGAATAAAGAAATTGCTAATGAAACTACGCGAGAGGTCTTGGATCTTTTATCCACTAAGAGCAATTACGGCGTTATTGATGTTGTGATAATGCTGAACTGCTTAAGTACGATACTTAAAGCCATGAGTAAGAATTCTCTAAAACCGGAAGTACCCGATACATTGCCTAACTTTAAACAAGAATGATTAATAAGCCCCGTCAAAGTTGACGGGGCTTATTAATAGATTAAGATTAGGAGGTAAATATTAATGGCATCTAAATATCAAAAGGCCTTAGTTCGTCAACTTAAGGCTGAAGCTGATGCTTTAGCAGAATTCATGGATGAGTATACGCTAGAAGGAACACCCGTAACTGATGACTTTGGCAATCCTATGTCAAAGGCTCAAGTTGTTCAGGCTGCTAGAGATTCTTGGAGAGAAGAAGTCAGAAAAATGGGGTTGAATCCGGAAAATATATATTAAAGTATTGGTTAATAGAAAGGAGAGTACCTATGATTAAACTAACTCAACAAATTGATGTTACAACCGGTATAATCGGTCACGAGTTATATGCCAGAGGGCGTCAGATTTATATACTCTCAATTGTAAGCTCTCATGGCGCTAGTATGCTAAATGGTGTAATTATTTGTTCTGCTGAACAGGCGGGTGCTATACTATGGGATTTATACAAAGCCGGTATTATTGGTTTTACAGTAGAAGCAGATAATCAGGACGAGGAAGTTGAACTGTGGGAGTTATTAGACAGTTACGGTATAGGAGCTGTTCCTGTAATTAGAAGTAAAGAACCTTTTAAGATAATGCATGCACGATATGAAAAGAGATGTGCTGCAATACATAGGGATTTGAATACATAACAAAGGTATGATATAATATATGTAACATTGATACATAATACATAGAAGGTGATTTATATGATTGTACCAAGAGATTATCAGGCAGAGGCAGTACATGCGGTTAGAACACATTTTGTTAACCAGAATATCTGTCGGCAATTAGGCGTACTTCCTACGGCTAGTGGAAAGACCATTATCTTTTCATACATATTAATGGCTCGGAAAAGTAATGGCCCAGGTCTTGTGATAGCACACACTGACGAATTGCTAGGGCAAGCTCGAGATAAGATACTTCGAGTTTGGCCTCAAGCTCGTATAGGGTTAGTTAAAGCAGAAAACAATGACTGGCAAGATAAAGATGTTGTTGTTGCAAGTATCCAAACGCTATCAAAGGATAAAAGATTACAGCAATTCTCTTCTGAATTCTTTGCTACAATCATCGTTGATGAGTGCCATCATGCCGTGGCCAGCTCGTATATTAAAGCCCTCGATCACCTTGCACCACGGGGTTCTAAAATCCTTGTAGTAGGTTGGACAGCAACCGCCAATAGAGGTGATAAATCCTCATTACGTAAAGTCTTCGATAAGATGGTCTTCTATAGAAGTGTCGACCAGATGGTACAGGCCGGCTGGTTGGTGCCGCCAATATCACAGTATGTTAATATAAACGCAGATTTCGGTAAGTTAAAAACAACAGCCGGAGACTTTAATAAACAAGAGATGGCTGATGAACTAAATACCGAAGAGAATAATAAGGATATCGTAAGAGCTTGGTGGAGATACGCCTGGACTCAAGGAAGGAAATGTACAATCTGTTTTACCGTAGACGTGAAACATGCTTATGCCTTACACCTATGGTTTACTAGGTGCCCTGGAGTAGTAGCAGAAGTAATCCATGGAGATAGTCCTGATCGTAAAGAGATACTCGAAAGATTCAAACTTGGTCAGATTAATGTCTTGTTAAACTGTCTTGATGAACAGACTGAAATACTAACAAGACGTGGTTGGGCTGGTATCGATGATTTTAAGGATACTGATATGACTGCTGTATGGGATCAAGAAACAGACAAGATAACTTGGGAACCTGTTACTAATATCGTCCGTAGGAAGGTACAACCTGGTGAAAGAATGGTTACAGTCAGAAATCAGAGCTTAGATATACGAGTGACTGAAGGACACTCTATGAGAGTAGGAACTCGCAGTGGTGATTCTCCTATTTGGAAATCAGTTAAAGCAGGTTCCTTACCAGAACAAACCAATCCTTATTATTTTCCTCTTAGTGGATATGCTGAACCCGAACAGATCAAAATGCCTGAAGTTAAGCGTCCTTCTAGTTCTATTAACCGTCAAATTAGTGCTCTATCTTACTATTATAGAAAGCAGGGTAATAGTAAAGATAAAGCTAAAGAACTCGCTACTAAAGCTGTCATGGATCGTATTAACTTTAACTATACTTCTTCTGATCAATTATCTTTAGATGACTGTAGATTCATTGGCCTATTTATAACAGACGGCCATTTTGATAATAGCGAAGGGTATCGTGGTATTACAATAGGACAGTCATGGGTATATCCACAGCATCATCAAGAGATTAAGCGTATTCTGGAAAGTTGTGGGTTTGATTATACTTATAATGAATCTGATAATATTAAAAGCTCTTATAAACAAGGTAGATATTGCATTCCAATAGGTAGTATAGGTGGTAAACTCAAGCGAGCTGGATTTAAGAGGCTACTACCCTATTTAGATAAAGACGGTTCAGAATTACTGTTTAATCTGTGTAGGCAACAAGTTCAAGCTCTAATAGAAGGTATACATCTTGGAGATGGTAGTAAACATTATCATGAATATGGAGCTAATCCAAGAAAGAATCCTGGATGGGAAATATCTAAAACTAATAAAGTCCTATTTGATAAGTTACAGATCTTATTGATATTGCGTGGCTTTCGAGCTTCTATGTCAGGCCCACGTATCCAACTTAATGGTACAAAACCCATATATACTTTGTACATTAGTGATAAGCAGTATCAATTAACGAATAATGCATCAGTTCCTACAAGTGGTGGAAATCCTGCTATCTTTGAGGATTTTATACTAGAAGAAAGAGTATGGTGTGTTACTAATCAAACTCATACTATTATTACTCGTCGTAACGGTAAAGTAGTTATAATGGGTCAATGTATGGTGCTTACTGAAGGGTTTGACCATGAAGCTGTAGATTGTATCTTAATAGCAAGACCTACAGTAAGTCAAGGTTTATATATGCAAATGATAGGTCGTGGATTAAGGCCGATCTTAGGCCCGGATGGTCGTGCTGACTTTAATGCTAAGCCAAACTGTCTTGTACTCGATACCGTTGGTAACAGTGTAAACCATAAACTCGTAACTATGCCGATGGTTTATGGCGGCCAAGATTATAAGCCAAATACAACCAAGGCACGGGACGTAGCTAAACAATCCAAACCACGTAAGATTAGTCTTAAGCTCTATGGAGACTCCAGACAAGTTGGTGGTAGTGGTTTTACAATGTTCCCATGGTTAGAGTTATCCTCAGAAGATATCGTACTTTCGTTTCCATTTAAACATCCATTTGCACTTCGGGTATGCTTTAACTTTGAGGTCAATCAATGGCAGTATCAGCACTTCTATTACCAGGGAATGCAACCTTACGTACAAGTTAAAGCCTCTTACGATAATGCAGCTTCGGCTATTATTCAGGCCGAGGCAGATGCGGTTGTTATCGCAAGAGACCCTAAGAAACTAGCTAATGATGCTTATTGGCGTAAGAAGAAGGTCTCAGAAAAACAGAAAGAGACTTTAGCTAAGTTAAAGATAACTCTCGAAGACATAAATTCATTAACGATTGGTGAAGTAAGTGATATTATAACCAGTCATGTAATGAACCATGCAATATTACGACTAAATTAGATCATTTAGTAGAATGGAGGGTTAAATGAACTGGTTAAAGAAATTATTAAAGATAGTAGATAAACCTAATCATCAGGTAGAGAACAAAGCTATAAAGAAAGTACAATGGGAAAAGTATGAATTCAAGGGCAAGAATAAGAACCTCTGTCCTTTTTGCGAAGGTACGTTAGTAGAGGGGCCGTATTTGAATGTAGCCTGTATTAAGTGCTTTGCCCAATTCTGTATAAGCCTATTTGGTAATGATTATGTTGGTGATGCTGATGCAGTTAGAATGAAATGGGCTTATGGATATAGACAATCTCAATAAAATGAAAGCTATGGCTGAAGAACGGAGGTGCTATAAATGTTCTACACAGAGATAGATCTTAATAATAGGCAGGCTATGATTTATTTCCTAAAATGTCACTTCAGGTATAACACCATGAATAGCTGGAATAGAACAACCAGTTATGCTAATAATGTCAAGCTACATAATCTGAATATACCTAAAGAGCTTATGAATACAGCCTATAAAATGCTCGAAGTGGATGAGGTAGATGACGAAATACGTAGGGCTATGCGAGAATGGGCAGCAGATCGCGATTACGTTTGGCAAGTTGGCTTTAACGGTAGAAGTAATGGCTATTTGGTATTATACCAGGGTGGTAGTAAGCGCTCAGAATACAAATCTTGCTGTGCAAATTGTGGACAGAGGAACTTCAAGGCGGTAATGCCTAAGAATCCTACCCCGGAATGGCTGAAAGCTAATAAGGACTGGTATACCAAGGATAGTAAGTGCGGTGTTTGCGGGGCTAATGCCAGGGTAAACTACATCAAACCTCCGCTTGAGGTATTCTCTTATTCAGGTAAGAGCGTTGATATGCATGAAGACTTCGAAGAATGGGATGATAGTAGCCTTAGAAGTCGTGTTGAACTGATTCAGGAGTTCGATAAACTATGCGACAAGTTAGCAGATATGTTTATTAATATGTGTAAGAACTATACTGTTGAAAAAGAGGTCATTATGGTTCCTAAGACAGTCATGGTCTTAAGAGCGTGTGAGACAGAGGTGGTAGAATGAACATGATTACTATAGTCGGATGGATAGGATTTACCCTATCGATGATAGGGTATTACTTCGTAATTAAGAAGAATGTAATAGGCTTTTACGTATGGTCTATATCTAATGTCGTATTGCTTATAATAGGTATCGTACAAAAGGATTGGCCCCAAGCGGCTTTATTCCTCTGTTACTCTATTACTAATGTAATAGGAATAAGACAATGGCGCAAGGATATCAAAGACTTTGAGCTAAATCTATTCAGAAAGCTTAAATCATATAAATAGGAGGCAGTAATGCGGATTATATATACAATCGAAGATAAAGAAGACCTTGAAGGAGTTAGAGATGCTATAAACGAAGTTATGAAACGATATCCAGAGAATAGCTCAGAATGGAATAAACTAAACGAACTTTGGTGTATGACTGATAAGCTTATTCGAAACGTAGGAGGTTGTAATGAGTAAGTTAATGTTGATTGATGGTAATAATTTATTATGCAGAGCCTATTATACACCCGGATACGCAGACCTTACACATAATGGAGCATCTGATGGTTTACCAACAGGTGCCGTATTCGGGTTTATGAAGATGTTGTCTAATGTACTTAGTTCCCGGCAGCCAAGTTACCTGGTCGTTTGTTTTGACACGGAACGCCGGTGTTGGCGTAATAACATATATCCAGAATATAAGGCTAACAGAAATGACACCCCGGAGAAATTAGTACCTCAGAAGAAGTACATTCGAGAGTGTCTTACAGCCTTTAATATTCACTGGATAGAAAGACAAGGGTTTGAGGCTGACGATATAATAGCCTCTATCGTAGCCAATGTAGGTACTCTAGGTATCTTTGACGATATCAGTGTACTAACAGGAGATCGTGATTTATTACAGCTTGTCAGTGATATAGTAACGGTACTTATCACTACTAAGGGAGTTTCAGAGATAGTAGATTATACCCCTCTTAATATTGTAGAGTTATACGGCTGCCCGGCAGACCAGGTTCCGGCATTAAAAGCGCTGGCTGGAGACCATAGTGATAATATCCCAGGTATTCCATCTGTCGGTACTAAGAAGGCTGTTAAGCTGTTAGAAACTTACGGTTCCTTGGAAGGTATCTTAAGTAATATTGATACCATTCAAGGGAAACTTGGAGACAATATGCGAGAGCATAAAGATAAGATACTTCTTTATGAAAGGATTACTACGCTATCAAAAGATTGTTCCTTACAACTTTCCATAGATTTATGGGAGCTGAATTTAACCCTTGAACGAGGTTATGCCTTATTATCTGAATTCGGTATTAAGAAAGTTCGTTTCATTTAATTGGCTATACAGATTTATATAGGTATTTGCCAATGTGGTAAACCTATCTACAAACGGGGCGTAACTGGCCCAAACCCGAAGGTATGTAAGGACTGTGCTATCGTGGCTAAAAGAAAATCTAATCCTAAGTCTATAAGAGCTAAAGATAACCCGGATTACTATCGAGGTTGGCTCGCTAAGTTAATCCTAAACATTGATATGTTATATGGAGATAAATAATGTGTGATATTAGAGCCATTCGGAGAGATAAGTGGAGGTTTGAATCCTGCATTTATCTCTCTGCTTGTATTTTAATTAAGAAGTTTGAGACTAAGTTATCCGTACCGGAGATTAAGGTCTTATTAAGGACTCAATGCTCTCGGTGTAACAAATATGTCAAAAAGGATATAGGTGATTACCGAGCCTATCCTAGAAAAAGATAAGGAGTTTTATGAGTAAATGACTATTTTAGAACATGTAAAAGGTATGCTTACAGAACATGGTATGACTAATAAACAGGTCAATCAATTAATGGAAAGTATCATGAAATCTGAGCTAAATGAAAAACTAGATATGACCGGGCGCTGGAATGATAAGACATCGGATTATCCATCGGCTATGATAAGTTATCTTACCGGAATTATTGGACACGAAGCATTTAACTGGCTTAAAGAGAATTACCCCGAAGCTTGGTGTATTCCGTTATTTGAAGCAAAATGAGGTGATATTTTGGAACTTGTAGCTAATATGTTAGCTAATTTCGATGTCAAAGATTTGTATGCGGGAGATCCGGAAGGCGAACCCTTTGCTATACGTATCTCGGCAAAATGCTGGATACCCATATCTATTATGATATTTGCTAAAGATGAAGATGATGCAAAACAGCGAATCTTGAATGCTATAAAGGCATATGTAAATCGCTGCTCGGAACAAATTAAGTCATGCAATACTCTCAATAGTTCATGTAGTTATTATGAACTATTACTAAATCGGTGTAATCGTATATTGGAAATAGTAGAAAACGGCGGAATGAAAGTTGAGCGATTTGATAAACGGTATATAGCTAAAGTACCGTGGGCTGCTAATGATTATTTAGTGTGAGGTGATATTCTTGAAGTTTAGATACGGCTTAATTACAGCACTTATCGCAATCTTACTGATTTGCTAATTGAAAACTGGACAGAGTTTTTAGCTTTAGTCTAATTATTCATGTATGAAACATTACTACATGGGACATACTACACTTAATAAAGGAGGTATGTTCTATGATGCAGTTAAACGATTTCTTCGGTGATGATTTAGAGGTTACATTGCCAGAGGTATTTACTTGCCTAGTGTGTAATGGTGTTATAGCAGCAAGGACGCCCAGTTTCTCTACTAATTACGCTCATACGGACGATAAAGATTTCGCACTACAGATAGCACTTGTAAAACACGGTTACTTCCTTAAAACCTGGGAAAATAAGAATGTGTTAAACTCTGATATATTCCCGTATAAATGTGATTGTGATTGTAAGCATGAATGGAAAGAGATACCCGGTGGTGTTATGTTTGAACATGAATTTATATGTAAACATTGCGACCATATAATAACGGTTGATTATTCAGATTAAGGAGGGTATTGATGAAAATATTAATAATTGTTGATGGAAGGTGTGTAGTAGATGTAATCACAGACGAGAAAGTAGATATAAGAGTCTTGGATTACGATACTGAAAGTGCAGATGCGTTAGATGTTGTTAATATCGACAACGGAGATTACACTGGTAGTGCTTATGTTTATAATGGTATTAGAGAATCAAAGGTTGAACCTAAGATAGTAAATTACAACTTCGAAGAAATCGACCGACAACTGAATGAACCTAAGTATATGTGCTTTAATTGTCTGGAAGTATTCTTCGCTAGGGATTGGAACGATGCTACCAACAAAGAGTACCCTGACAATACAGCTAAATTGCCGGAAGATTATATTCTAAATAACCATACTGTATCTACGGTAGGACAAAAAGAGAGTAATGCTAGTTTGCCAGTTTTTGTATGTCCGCTTTGCAATGCTAAACTAATGACAAATAAACTTATCTTAGTAATAGATATTACAGACGAGAATCTAGAAAAACTATGGGATAAATTAACCGATATACCTACTAATGATTCTGACGAGATTGATCAACAGTTTTATAACTGGCCCGTCGGAACATTTCGGGAAGATATATGGAAATGGTTTGATACAAATCATTCAAAGGGTGTTTACTATCTTATGCATGAGAGAAATAAGAAAGGATAGTAGTAACATGCAATGCAATATTACCATAGTTGCTAATACAGAAGAGGATATCATAATAGCCTTAGAAGAGGTTATGAGAAAAGTATCCGAGGGATATACGAGCGGCATGGATTCTGGTGAAACGGGTAGTTACGACTTTAATATCGAGGACTAATAACTAAATAATATAATACGGGCCTGAAAATGGGCCCGTATTATATAAGGTGAAAGAAGGTGAGTTAGTGTCAGATAATTGTGTCTGTCCTAGATGCAATGGTGAGTTTGTTCTTACTGAGACAGTTATTTATGAAATTGATAAAGCTGGTTATGGTTATACGAATAATCCAGTTAATTCGGAAAGTGAATTATCCTGCAAAACTTGTAACTATAAACCAAGTTTTGGTATAGACGTTAACGGCAAAGTTACACTGGAGGTGAATAATGATGAAGAAGATAGAGTGGTTAACTCCGAATAAAATAAAGTTCGAGTCGCCTCACAAGGTATTTAACCAACAGTGTAAATTAATCAGTACAGGTAATATCATAAGTGATACTCAGATAGGTTTCTTTATCAGGCCTTATCACGATCTTTATTGCAATGGTGTAATGTTCGAGACAGGTCATCTTCAAAGAACAGATCTTCTCTCGTTTGATAACCTGCCATCCAAAGTAAGAGAGTATATTAGGGAGAAAGGTGAAAGACAAACTTTAATCCTCTACGAGTTTAGGCATTGGTATAAGGATAAGAATCGTAGAGATGTAAAGGTTCTTCACGGTTATGTAATTACAAGCTATCATCATGAGCATATTGCTACGTTTCGTACTAATACCTTATGGAAGAGCCAGGAAATATTAAAAGAAGCTATCCAGTATGTAATTGATGGCGAGGCTTCTGGTGAGATAATATATCTGTAGGAGTGATGTAATGAAATTACCCGAACTAGCCGTTTGTGCTATTAGTAACGCTATATACACGATCCTGTTATTAGCTAAGGTACGAGTTACTTATAATGAGATCGAGGTAGAATTCGAACGGACAATATCTGAAACTTTTGATAGCTTTATTGACAAGATGGATAATGCTATCAAAGGAAATGATGAAGTCTTAGCGGTAGTTAAAGAAGAACTTGTATACGAGTTAACGGAAGGTAACTATTTCGATAAGTCGCAAGACTTTACCCATGATTTAGGGATTTATCTTGAAGAACGTACAAGTGCTACTCTCGAAGTGATAAACTGGTTTATCACGGTAGCAGAGGAGGCTAAACATGGAAGAGAATAAATACCGGGTAGTTATCCCGGCTAAGATTATTGATGTATGCGCTCCGGATGAGACAACGGCATGTCAAGATGCTGAGGAGATTGCCGGAGGAGAGCGCGGAAGCTGGACGATTATTAATCTTAACGAAGGGCAATTAGCCTGTCCGCATTGCGGTGTTGTAGGAAATATCGTAGAAATCATAGAAAGCGTAACAATTAAATATCCCATCGTAGGTACACACGTTGTAACAGACGCTCCAATTATAATTGAGAACCCCAAACTCAGTAAAGGGTATTGTAGATGCGACTCCTGTTATAGAAGAGTCGATATTGATGATTTATTAAGTGATATGATTCCAAAAATAACAAAGCCGGATCAACCACTTATAGGTGCTATTAATCGTTTAGCTGCCGCTATTGAAGAATATAATAAGCATGCAGCGGTTTGTAACCCTACAGATAACCGTCTTAGCGAAGAGAGAATTCAACAGGTCAAAGAATACCTAGACAGGGCAGATGATGGTTAATGCTAAAACCGTTAGAGGTAACTAGAACATGGACTGGTGCTGATAATAAGCAGTATAAACTTATTGATGGTATTATCTATAATGCAGATACTCCTGATAATCTTATTAGAATTTTGCAAATCCTGGCACAGAATGGGACTAGAGTACACATCTATTTTGGAAATAGTAATATCGGTACCGGATATATCAAAGTTTGTGATAAGAATTTAAGATTAGTATCCAAGAAAAATATACAGAGCGGACTTCTAATTCGAGGTCATGAAGATATAACTAAGATTACTAGAAGTATCAAACCTTATAACGTTTACTATACTCGGACAGAAGAAAGTATAAATGACTTCGAATTGATCTTATCTAGAATTATAGAGATAAGCGAAGAGGTGGATGATATTGAATAAGATCAAATGCGAAACGTATACAAACGATAACGGTATTAAGTTTAAGATTATAAATAATACCGCTTATCACGAAGAGACACCTGATCAGGTTGTTACTATCTTGGATAATGCTATATCGAGCAAGTATCGTGTACGATTACATTATGGGGATGTTAAAACTGGCCGAGATTGGCAAGAAATTTATGATATAGAAGGGTATATTGGAAGATCGACCGGTACTCTTAAAATCCCTCTTCTAGTGCATAATAGCCGGAGCTTGGGTGGTGGTGCTATACTCGATCATTGTATAGTTAAGATTACTACAACCAGAAAGCCTAGGCGAACACTCTATCAGCATCCAGATTATCATATTGCGGATGAATCTGAAGTTATAATATCGGAACTTATTGAGGTTATATTACGAATTGGAGAAGAGGTTCAAGCCATATAATACTTTACTCAGAGGAGGATGATTAGAATGTCAGTAATAGACCTAACTCGTAAGGTATCTTGTAAGTGTAAGACTTGTGGTGAGACATTTCAAATTGATATTGGTAATTCTACCCGTGAAGAAATTGATAAGTGGCTTGATAAAAGTGGCGGATTTCAATGCCCGGGCCGACATGTTGAACTCGGTAAACGCAGCCATCACTGGACTATTGATTGGAATTCTCTACACGAGGATACTAAGCAAAGCGACGAAGATTGGCTAAAGGAGTTAATGACCGAGCACGGTGTCGTCTATGAAAATGACGAGTTAAGCGCATATTTCAAAGTTACCGGATTTACTATGGGATTTTGTATGGCTAAAGATAAGACATCTGGGGAGGAAGTATGTCTTAGTTATGCCCACGCTCCTGAAAGCGGAAAACGTTATTACTTTAAGTAGGGAGGTTATATGTCATGATAGGTAACGAGCTAAAGGAAAAGTGTAAAGCATGTACTATTAAATGCTTTCTGGTTCCAGAAACAAAGGAACTTATTATTAATAGATGCGAGAATGACGGTATACTTAATTACGTATCTCTCATGTGTGATATTCATAGAGAATTAACACCTCTTATGAACAAACCAGCCTATCTCTTAATATTAACTGGTCAAGGAGATACTGAAATAAAAGTTGTTGACGAAGAAACTTATAACTGGATTGTAAGTACAGAACTTGGTAAATCTGAGCAAGATAAAGGAAAACTCTACTGGAATGATATAAGTTGTCCTCCAGAAGTGAGAAAAGCTATCATAGAAACAGAGGAAGAAGGAGAAGGATTTTCAATTTCTATTGGTATAAACTCTTATTCAAATGATAGAGCTCTTTTTGCGCCTTGTATTAAGGTTAATGGTAACGAAATGAGGTTTTCCACTGTAGTAGATGTTTATAACTGGACAGTCCGTAACGGTTATACCATTATTGATGAATATCAAGGATATATCTATTAAATTATTAAACGGCTGGTTAAAATTAACCAGCCGTTTAATATATTATCTTTTATTATAGTGTATAGTTACATGATACATGGTACATACTATATATTATAATAAAGGATATACACATGTATAAGTACAATACTATTATAAGGTGGTGAATGTATGGACGATTTACGTTCCGGTAATGAGGAATCGAGACATTGTCATACTGACAAGACAGAGATGATTCAAAGTTCGACAATAGCAAAGTTTAATTTTGAAACATCGGGTAGTACAATTTTGGAAAAGAATGTAATTATCGAAGCTTATTATTGTCCAGTTTGTGATAATGTCGTAATCGAAGGAGTTAACGACTAATGGCTATGAGAGGTAAAAGAGAAATAAAGGCCCTGGAGTATAAAGAGTGTCCTGAAATCGGTAGATTTATTAACGGATATAAAGGTAAGAACGATATTTTACAACAGGACTTTGCACTTAAACACATATGGGGCAACGGTATGATAATCGGCTTTCATAAGAAAGACGGTGCCTTTGATGCAGACCCTGATTATTATGATGCTTACAGACTAATCGGAGATAACCGAGATCAAAAGATGATCAAATCGGTGGATCTTTTCCCGATTGAATGGGAGGTTAAGTACTGGACGGGCTGGGGTATTGACGGGTGGATAGCTTATATTGAAAGAAAGGACAAAATTCCGGCAAGTGGATTTTTCCATAGGGAAAATCTTAAAGGTAAGAGTTAAAGAGGTGCCTTGAAATGCAATTAACAGAAGAAGTTCGTGAACAGATGGTATTGGAATTAGCTAAGATCTCAACCGAGCTTGGTTGGGATCCTAGTTTATTACTTTTGATAGCCTCTGATTTAGCAAAAGCTTCATTAATGATCGAACTAAACAAACTCGATCCTGAACATCAAGAAGTGTTTAATCATAACCTTAGCATAATGCAAAACTTTATTAAACAAAGGGTAGATGGTTATTCGGTAGATACAGTAACTAAAGTGATAGTTCTCTCCGATGTGTTATCACGACTTATAATAAAATTAGCAAAGGAGAATGTACGAAAATGAATGCGTACTCAGATGATTATATACTTATTAAGATAGGAGCAACCCCTGGTTCTAAGATCTTAGTCAGGGACGATTACTACTGTCAAAGCGGCAGTAGTGATAAAGTCTATATAGGAGTTAAGGTTCAAGATCCTAATCATGTTTTGAATTTGTACTACTGTTTATATGGTGCTCGTGGTAAGCAACTACAAGCTATGGCTTATAGCTACGACTCTTATATCCAGAAACTAAATGAACGCATTAGGAAAGGTTACTCCAAATGCGATCTGAGTTATACACTCAACATAAATGGTAGTACAATACCGACTGCAACACATACACCAGCACCTACGCAGACAATTCCGGTTCATAATCCAGATTCCGAAGTGGCTATACAATCATGGCCATTAGCAATTTGGCCACAAGGTGCTTCCCCTATGCCTAAGGACGAAGCAGTATTACAAGAACTTATTGATAACAAAGATTACATTTACGAGTACAAATATCGTGGTGTAAGAGCTACCTTACACATACCACCCGAAGGTGTAGAGGAAACGGCCAGGATATTTGGTAGAAATGCGGTTCAAGACAACCCTACCAGACCGCATGAATTCACTCCTAAACTAATGCATCTGGCGACTCTTAAGTTTCCTAAAGAATTGGAAGGTACTGTACTTGATGGAGAGATACTTTCTACCAAATACGGACACACTGTAGGTTCGGATGCTAAGATTGCTGGTGATTTAAGTGCAGAAGATGGCCGGGATAATAGTCACTTATACTTTGTAGCATTCGATATGCCGGTTCTCAATTGTAAGGAGATTGTAAATAAACCATGGCACGAGCGTAGACAATTGTTAGAAATCGTGTGTCATAAACTTGTTTTAGAGGGTATTGACATTAAAGCCAGTTGGTATACTGATAAAGATAAAGCCGAGGCTCATAACAGGATACTGGCCGCCGGTGGTGAAGGTGGTATATTTAAGAATATACATGCCACTTACTCTTATGGTAAGAAACCAAAGGCATGGATAAAGTGGAAACGTATTGAGACTGACGATGTTGTTATCATGGGCTACACAATAGCTGAACCAGGGAAATATAATAACGGCATGGATATTGTACTTATCGGAGCTATTGAGTATGGTATGTACGTTGAATGTACTCTAGAGCAGTATAATATATTTATGAATAAACACGGACTTACCGAAATTCGAAAGTATGGAGACAAACCCGAGTTCTTTAAGTCAGCCGATGATAAGTTTTATCAACTCACTTATGTAGGTAAATGCTCAGGCTTATCAGATCCGGCCAGGAGAGAATTTACCAGCAATGGTAACGCTTATTTAGGGAAGGTAATGAAGATATACCGTCATGAGAAATCCGCCGACGGTACCGATAATCTTGCTAGGTACGGCGGAATGCATGAAGATAAAGAGGCTTATATGTGCATATACGATGGAACGGTAAAGGCAAAGCGAGCCTCGACAAGAAAAAGGAAGACTAACACACCTAATGATAATTCTGTAGAAAAGACTACAGCATAGGAGGTGTGGTAGTGGAATTATGTGTATCGTCTAATGTAATAGCAAGTGAACATGCCTATGATAGGTGGAAAGAGTATGGCGGTAGAATATACATTCTTGATGCCTTTGCAAAGGCTACCTACATAGGTAATGATTTTCACAAATCACAGGAGGCAGAATATTATATCTGGGAGGATAAGATCTTTGTATATGCATATCAAACCAATATAATTATTACTGTGATTAATGTAAATTACAATTTATCCTCCGAGATTAACAAAGTCGTTATCAATAAGCAAACGAAACTAGTACTAAAGTTATTGGAAAAGGTAGATGTAGCAAAAGCCCGACTAGCTCTCAATGAGAGAGAGTCTACTCGAAAACTAAGTTATATTGAAGATCAAATCCTCGTACATGAGAGAAAGATCGAGGCCTTACGACATTCTCGAAACGCCATCCATGAAGAAGTATCGCGGTATAAGAAAGAAACAGAGGCTGCGATAAAAGATCATTCATCTGAGTTAAGCAGATTATATTTCTCAATTGACTATCGAGTAAAGAATAAGAAATAGGAGGTATATCTCGATGATGCTTATAGATCTTACATGGCTTGAATTCAGAGCACTTCCTATTGAAAGTCGTAGACACAGGATAGAAGAATTCAAAGCCAAGGGATTTGGCATCTTTAAGTTAGCTAGAATATGGAATGTTACTAACGCTTCTATTCATAAAGCTCTTGAGACTTCATCAGAAATATCCGAACTTTCTAAGGGTACTGTCAAAGAACGTCTAGAAGATCTGGTTATTCAAATGGAAGATGGAACTCCTAAACAGCTAATAGAGATCGCCATACAAACCTTAGGTTATGAAATTAACACAGATGCTCTAGAAGAAATGAGAAAAGAGAATGAGCGTCTAAATAATGCCTATAATGATTTAAAGAAAGACTTTGCTACTGTTGTGAAAATACAAAAGAAGTACGAGGAGGTGTCTAATGCAAGCTAATCGTGTATCTATAGGAACCCCTGTTAAAGTATGGTCACTTGACAGTTCAGAGTATTACGGTAGCGGTATAATAGCTGGACATTTCTATGTATGGCGTAGTTCTCCAAGATTAGGAAGAACTCCTGTTTTAGACACGTATATAGCTATTACAGAGGGCCCTAACGCAGGTACTGACCTTATAGCCGGACTTGAATGTTTCTATCATACGATACCCTTATGCGGACTTACAGAAAGACAAGCCAAGGCTATGGAGCAAATTACTCCTTTTAAACGAAATGGTCAACTCGCTATAGGTACTGTATTAACTAGCTTATCGCAACAGCTACTCCCAGAAAGTTTTAAAGCACTTAAAAGTCTGTTAACTACTCAGGCTAATAAAGAGATTGACATTTTTGAAGTACAATACGATTTTCCAGGTAGAGTTTATCTTGCATTAAACATTACTGATGTTACATGTAATAATATTAGAGAGATAATCAAGCACCACTTCTCATATGATGACGGTGGAGTACTTAACTGGAAGATGGTAGCTTGGATACATGAAAAGAGGGAAATAACGTAGGGTACTATTTGACATGTTACATGTTATATGCTACAATGTATTCAAGAATAAACGTCTTGAATAACTAACCCTTCCCAAAAGGGGAAGGGTTAGTTAATATTAATATATAAAGAGGGAGCGGATTGTATGAGTAATCAAGGTTTAGCTATGCAAAACCCAGGAGCGATTAATTTAAACCAATTAACACAACAACAGATCGAAGCTATGGCAATGGGAGCTGCTAATAAGTTAAACGTTATTAAGACAGAATTAAACCAGGTTGTACTGGAGAGGGAGGCGGAAATCTCAAGCTTAATAAGAGCTCTTGCTGCAAGTGAACACGTACTATTTTTAGGGCCGCCTGGAGTTGCAAAAACTATGTTGGCCAGGTATATGGTAAGCCATATCGTAGATGGCCGGTACTTCTACTGGTTAATGAACCGTACTACAGACCCAAGTGCTTTGCTTGGCCCTTACAAGTTAAAAGAGATGGAGAAGGGTCGTTTCACAAGAAACTGGCAGGGAATGCTTCCAGACTGCCATATTGTAAACTTAGATGAGTTTTATAAAAGCAATGAACCGGTTGTTAACATTCTACTGACCATCTTAAATGAAAGGTTATTCCACGATGATGGTCAAGCTATTCCGGTAGTATTGCGTACCTTGGTAGCCTGCTCAAATGAGGGGCCAGAGGATGATATTCTAAAACCGTTACATGACAGACTCCTATTCCGACACATTGTACAGCCGATTAAAGATCCTTCAAACCGTATCAAAATGATGAAATTAGATGTTGCTAGACGGTCTGTTGGAGGTCAGTATATTCCAAGAACTGTAATCAGCATTCCGGAATTAGATGCTCTTAGCATCGTAATTAACAGGTGGGTAAAGATACCTGATAGCGTATATGCTGCTCTTAATAAACTAGATATGGCGCTTATAAAGAAAGGTATCGAGATTACAGACCGTAGAAAGACCGCCAGAATGAAAGTACTTCAGGCGGAAGCCGTACTAAATGGTCGCATGATTGTATCTACAAATGACCTTACAGCTCTTACACATATATTCTGGGAGCGCGAAGAGGACATTAAAGAGGTCGATACCGAAATATCAAAACTGGTTAATCCGTACGAGCAAAAGTTCAAGGAACTAATGACAAGAGCTACGGAAATCCATAAGGTTACTATGGGTATTGATACATTTGCTGAAAGGGCTAAAGCCGCTATTGAAGCAAAGAGTGTTCTTGATAAGATTCTTGAGAAAATGAGTGGAATGACAGATTCCATGAGGAAAGAAGGTCACGATACTGATAAGATACAAAAAGGTATTGTGGAGGTTGAATCGTTCCGTAGTCAAGTCATGCAAGATTGTCTAGGCGTTAATAAAGCAACTAATAATGCTCAGGTAATAGATCAACCCGATTTGTTTGGGACTAATGGTAGCGACGCATCATTACCCTTCTAGAAGGAGGCGAATGGATTGAAAAACCCGTTTGAAGATTTTATAGATCCTTTTAACAATGATAATAACGAGGCTGAGAAATCGGGCTATATTGACCCGTTTTCTCAGCCACAAAAGCCGCATCAAATTGATCCTTTCAGTATTAATAATACACTGAAACCTAGTGATAATCCATTTGATTACTGGGTTCCTGATAAGCTAAATACTCCAGAAGAACCAAGGGATATGTCACCGGAAGAGGCAGCGTTTCTGGCCGAGCAGGATATACTTCGGGAAGAGATTAGTAAACGTGATTTAAATGATAAGAAAAATGTAGCCGGTATCTTTGACCTGCCTGAGTTAACAACGGGGAGTAATATCAAGAAAAGTCGGCAAGCATTAAGACAAACAATATACGATGGCGATATCTTTACAGATATAGTACAAGATTCGCCCGTTATGGAAGAGACACTCAACGAGGCTAGGAAGTTGTTAAGAACTCTGCCAGCGCTTGCTCAAGATCAATTCTTAGCATTGTTTAAAATGGAACCGGAAATGGTTACTATTGACCATATGATAAAAGAGTACGAAGTAAATTGGCATTTATTAAAAGGTACTATGAGCTGTCAGGAGTATATTAATTTAGTACCGAGTTGTACACTTGATATATTTTGCAGTGCCATTGGTTCTGAGGTACTCTTGCGGCGTATAGTCGACTTATTGAAAGAAAAGATCGAAGAGCACCGGAAGGCTAAGGAAGAGGCCGATAAAAACGGCATGCCAGATCCGAATGCTCAAAACCCTGGTCAGGTTAATATGGACGAATGGGTTAAAACTATAAACGATATGATCGATAACTCTCAGAATTTAAATAAGGTCAATAATAGTATTAGCCAAATTGATGAAATGATAAAGAAAGCTGACGCTGCTAAACAAAAGGGGCTAGAATTAACAAAGGACGGTCTTCTAATGGATCAGCAATTAGCATTAAAACTTGCAGATCAACTTAGTAAGATTGTTAACGATAATATGAAAACCCATGTCCCGGAAATCGAGACTATCATAAAAACAGCCTTGACTGATACCGAACCAGAAGTCGGTGCCGTTCGAGATGCTGTTAATATGTGGGGATGGGCTGAGAATGATGGTAATGTACGTATTACAATGGAGAATAAACGTCGAGCTCTAGAACGTTTACGTACCAGCGATAAAATGAAGCGATTGGCCGAGTTAATAGGACATTTCCGGAAAATCGCTCAGGCTGAGAAGAAACGTAAAAGCCCAGACGGTCAGGTGAATATTAAAACAGTTACCCAGGGTGGTAATATTCTAGAGGCTCTTCCGTCAGAACTCGGCCTCTTAATGCATCCTACTGCAAGAGCGGATGTACTGCGTAGAATGAATGAGAATCGTCTACTGGTCTATAAGAAAGAAAGTACCGGTTTTGTAGGCAGAGGGCCTATGGTGGTTTGTGGTGATACTTCTGGCTCTATGAGTGGTCAAAAGGAAGAATGGAGTAAAGCCTTAGCTCTTGCTTTAATCGAAATTGCACAACAGCAAAAGCGTGATTTCTATTGTATTCACTTTTCAACTAATATAGTGGGCGAATGGGAAGTTCAAAAAGGATTGTTTGATCCTAATGTTGTTATCGATATCGCTGAGAAATTCAGTGGCGGTGGTACTAACTTTGAACGACCCTTAATGAAAGCTATGGATGTTATCAAGAAGAATAAGTATAAGAAAGCTGATATACTATTCATTACAGATGGAGATTGTGCCGTATCAGGTAAGTTTATCAGCGATTTTAAAGCCCTTAAGACTGAGAAAGACTTTATGGTACGTACCGTCTTGATCAATACTGGTAGTGGCGGTACTAGCAGATCCACCGTAGCACAATTCTCTGATAGCGTAACCGCAATAAGTAATTTAGCAGATTTAAATGGTGGTGATGATAGTGTTGCCAGAGCGATCCTTGGAGGTATCCAAGATTAGGAAACAGGTAATGATAACTCGCGGGCCGGACAGTAATACCCGGTCTGTCGAGTTCATCTGTAACACAGACTGTATATGGTTTGATGTATACATAGGCCCAGATTGCGCTCATTCGGGGCACAATTGGAAACAACCAATACAAGGGCTCCTTTGTCCTAATATTGAAAGGAGAATGAAAACATGACTACTGTTGGAGCACTTCAGATACAAGATAATCTTAATGAAAGTATTGGTACTGGAAATGGGATTGTCGGTATGACAGGAGCTTTTAATCTAAAAGATGAGCACCTATTAGGACATCTTGAATTTCATCAAGTACCTGACATGCGTGTTCAAAAGGACGAGGTTGCTGTACTTTGGGATAATAGCGGTCTCGACCCTAAATACTTACCGTCAAAAATTCATCCGGCTGATGCGTTTAGACGGGCAACCTCGACCGCAGCCTCTGGTAATATCATAATTACAGATGCCAATGGTGTAAATCATAAAGCCCGGTTACTGGTTAGAGAAGTCATTAATGATGATAATTTTATTGTCCGGCACCTGATTCGAGAATTGGTAGATGATAAGAATGAGGTACTGGATTACGCTCATGTTGGTAGCTGGAAGTTTAACAAGAAGACCAAAACGACCGAAGATGCCATTACCACTAATTATTACAATGAATACAGCTATAGTGTAATAGTTCCTGATACAACAAAGCTGGTAGATGAGTTGTTAAACTATCATACTAAAGACACAGTAAGAAATCTCATTACCAAGGTAACCAGGGACTCAAACCCAACACCCATTATGCACCGTTCTCAGGGAAAGTTTATACCTAAAGGACATTACGATACCCTTAAGGGATTGCAGAGCTTTCTTAAAGAGTTGAGAGATGTGTATATCCCAGGTTCCGACTGTTCAATGGATCTTATCCCAATAGTAGATACCCTTGAGCAACGGGAGATGATCGCCAGAAAAGCTTCGTTTTCTTTAAAAGAAGATGCGGATAAGCTTATTATGGAATTTGCAGAAATCATGAACGTTAAGAAAGAAATCAAACCTGAGATAGCAGAAAGACTAATTCGTAATGCCTTAGAAATGAGAGAGCGTATGGCGGAATACGAAGGTCTTCTTAATATGCGTTTACAGGTGCTGGCAGATCAGATGAATAACTTTATAAGTAACGTAAGACTCGCTCCTACACCGGAATCTAAGAAAATACAGGATTAATCCTGTATTTTCCTTACAAAGGAGGAGATTAATATCGATCTGGATTCTATTAAATCGGCTGAACAACTGCGAGAAAAGTTTGATGATTATCTGGATAGTTCAGGAACTCCAATCTCTCTTTATAAAGAGGGAGAAACTATAGTATCGGTAGATATAAATGGTACCGAATATGTACCTAAGAAAGAAGCATTCAAGACTTCCGGTTGGTCGTTTAGACAGATAAATGTAAATATCGAGTTAAATAATGATACACTTGGTAAGTTTCTAACTAGGACTACAGAACTAGGGTATCGTATTACTAAAGTAGATGAAAACGATGTCTTAGACTCTAGTGTAGCTATGGAATCTTTCTTAGTATCTAAGGGAGATAACCATATAAGGATCGAACGTCGTACCAACGGAGGAGCTATGGTCTTTGTTAAAGACGACGATCATGGTGAAAATAGTCCCTCTGATTTAGCTATCAAAATGGCTAAATCGTTTAAAGGTACTGTTAAGGGAATATTAGTAGCTCATAATAACTATCGAGATTTAGGTATGTATCCTGTGGCTATCGTTGAAGGACGTATAGTAGATATAACACAGTTTCGGATAGGACTCGTTAAAAACTAGTTAAAGATTTATCAAAATCCGACTAATGTATGTATTTTTGTAGACATGTATGAATGAAACATGTTACAATGGACATACTATGTACAACGAGGTGAATATCAATGAAAAATAGGATGTTGAGTCATCTTATACAGTATGGTAGTAAAGAAGAGTTGTTAGAAGTTATTTCTGAAATAACTTCTCAATTATATAAGAAAGGTCATGAAGATGGACATACGAGTGGTTTTCAAAAAGGGTATGATTTTCGGTTAAACGAAGAAAATAAACAGGAATAATCTTACACTTTAAGGAGGAATTGTTATGTCAGAAGGACAAGAGCAATATTATGTACCACCCGAACCAGGACTTATACCTGAACCTGAATCTATTCCCGCAATGATGCCGGAACCCGCATCTATGCCTGAGCTGCCGCTGCAGGAAACTACGCCGCAGGAAGTCGTACCCGATACTCCAGAACGAAAAGAAAAGGCTGAACGTACTCCTCCTAAGATGTCTGTAATAGGCTTAAGAGCCCGTTTAAAGAACGTCATGGATCAATCCTGCAACGCTTTATCAACTATCCAAGAATTATCAATGGATGATGAGTTCAAAGGCAAAGACGGTGCTAAGGTTACAAAACAGATAACCGGACAAGTTGTATCCACTTCCATCATGATTCCGATTATGAAGATTGTCGGGGAGTATATGCAGTTCACTCCTAAAGAGATTGGTTATGTCGCCAATATCATGGCAATGGTTGCATCGAGGAGTGAAGATGATGTCTAAGATACAGATAAGACTCACCGGAGCCAGAGTTCTTGTAAAGTTATTCGAACCGGAAGATAAGACAGCCTCGGGCATTATTATACCTGACTCTGCCAAACAACCTACCCTTAAAGGCACAGTAGTTAGGGTTGGGCCCGGAGTTACAACAGAGATCGGAGCTTTAGTTCCACCGTGTGTTGTCCCTGGAGATGTCGTATTGCTGCAAGCTTTTACTGGCACAATGATTAAAGAAAACGGTGAAGAGTTACTATTAATTAACGACAGAGATATCTTGTGCTGTGTAGAGCTATGTACTGTCGATAATACGACTATGGTACCGGATGACAAAGCATTAGGAATCACTTATTCCGATTCTTAATTAATTAAGGCAAGGGTATAAAGAAACCCTTGCCTTAATTAATCACATAGAGAGGTGAATATATTGAATCAAGCTACTCAAGATAGCATTTGTATTCAGATCAATCCGTGGGAATTTAGAGAAGCGCTTAATGCTTGTTATGCCGTATTACAACACGATCCTAAGAATATCTATAATAGTATCTTATTTATGACCCGTGGTGAATGGATATGTCTTATCGCTTCAAATGGTAAAACAAATATGATTAGTGTAGCAGTAAAAGGCTCAAACTTAAGTAAATTACCAGGTGATATAGTCTTAAATGTAATTCCACAAGAGACTTGGGAGATAGTAGAGAATGACGAACCTGTTTATATACAGTTTAAAGATAATACTATTCAATTCTCTCAGTATCGTTGGAATTACGGTTATGTAAGCAAATTATCGATAACGGATTATCCTATACGTCCAGAACATTTCCATCAACCGGTGTCGCATTTGTTTGAAGTAGATAAAAGCTCATTTTATAATGCACAGAAAGATATGTATTTAGAATCAGACCCTATGCAAAAAAGACTTATTGAAATAGGTGCTACCAGACCAATACCTGTAATCGAATATCATGGTGCTCCTACTCCGATAAAGTTTGGGCTTTCTGCAAGAGATCTCTTAAATCTTGATAAAATACCTACAGAGAAATTACACATAGGTATCGCTGGTTCAAGAATCTTAATTACCAATGAAGATAAGACTTACAAATACCTAGTCAAGGGGCTCATATAAGAGCCCTATATGGGGAAATTTTCATATATATTTGCGGCGGTTTATATTTATATGCAAAACCTCTGGGAGTGTGAAATGAGGTGACTTTTCAAACTCGTACTAGATTTCATTCAGCTGAATTTAGACTTATTGTAAGCCAGATGGTCTTTGATGCGTTTATAATTCGTATGAAAGAGGTTGGTTATGCCTGTAAGAGCGAGTTCAATAATCGTGTCTATTACTTCTATGAAAGAAATCCTATAGTAGAAAAAGAAGTATTCTTGCAGATATTAAAACGCACAATGGTACAGGGTGATGATTTTATAGATTATTACGAGTTTCAATCAAACTTTTATGACGATAATGATAACAGTCCCTTGTATAATATTATCGAAGCTATGTGCGAGAAATACAATGGAACAATGATTGGTCACTATGAGTCCATATACAGCAATCGAGGTTGGGGTATTTATATCAAAGATGGAATTCGTAACCATAAAGCTGGAGAATCATTTGAAAAACCAGTAATTCTGAATATGAACACTTCAATAAGAAAGGAGAAGGATAAGTGAGATGGAGAAATGAACCAGCGACATCTAAACAAATTGACTATGCCAAATCGTTGGCCAGAAAAACCGGCGGATACGATCTTGTAGATTGGTATAAATCATATACTAAAGGTGAAATGACAGATATGATTGATCATATGAAGGAGGAACTGGGTATGATTACCGATAGTAGACCGAATGTATATCCTGATCCGACACCTCCATACCAGCCTGTATTTCCACCAGTAACACCAGCTAATCAAAATCTTACTAATTTCGTAGGTGTACTTACAGTAACATTTTCTTGTATAGATAAGGATGAAAACCATATTAAGTTAATGAATTTATTGAAAGCAAATGGTTATAAAGTACATGCTTTCGAGATAACTGAATTATAAGCCATTATTAAATGGTAGGAAGGGTGATAACAAAAGATATCCAATACTAATATGAGAGATTAATATAAGGAGGTATACATTCATTATGGCAGAGAGACCAGAAAACATTTATGTTTGTCCTGATTGTGGTGGTAAGTATAAATCGCTTAAAGGAGAAATGACGCAAAAGCATTTCGGTAAGAATATTACAGTACACAACATTCCTTTTGCGATATGTATTGGTACATCCAGGACACCAGGATGCGGCAGGCCTGCAGAAATCGTTGATGCTAGAGTATCTCGACGAGTATACGAGTTGGCTAAAGATGCTGCTAAAGATGGTAAAGAAGAACATATTTATTACAATGAACACTATACTGATTAAAGACGATGCGACTCCCAAGGATGAACGCAGAAAATTGAAGAAGGATCTGTGGAACAAGTATAATAAAAGATGTTATATCTGTGGGAACCTTCTTCAATTAAAGGATTGTACCATAGATCATGTAGATCCACTAAGTCGTACAGGTGAAGATGTCTCTGAAAATCGTGCTTGCTGTTGTGTTGATTGTAATGAAGAAAAGGGAGATTTACGTATAGACGAATACAAAGCTCTGATTGCTTTACTAAAGGAACTTGATGATAACTATATCTTGTATAACCTACGTGATAAGGGATTTGCTTTAGGTAATAATGATATATACGTTCCAGAACTTATACTACCAGCCTATAATTTAATCGTAGATATTAAATCAGGGTTTGATGATTCGTATATCAATATACTTAAAAGGTTCCGTGCTAAGCATTTATGCTGGCATACTGTAGTACTAAAAGAAGGAACAACTCCTGAAGAATTCATCAACACATTAACTACAGGAGGGTTTCGTAATGCAAACATATATCTCAGTTCATAATCATACTGAATATTCAAAACTTGATGGTAAAAGTAACCCCTTTAAACTGGCTCAAAAGGCCAAAGAGTATGGTATGGACGCAATAGCCATGACAGATCACAGATGTATGGACGGTATGGTTCAATTCTACAAGGCCTGTACTGATAAGAAAAAAGGTGTAGGTATTAAACCTATCATAGGGTGTGAAGTAGAGGAAACAGAAGACCGTACCATCAAGAACCGAGCAGCTCGTAAAGAGAAAGGGCATAGGAATTATCATATGATACTATTGGCTCGTAATGAAAAGGGCCATAAGAATCTAATGAACATCGTATCCGATGCTGCTGTAAATGGTTTATTCGATAGAAAAGAGCGTACTGATTTTGATTTCATCCGGGATAATAACCTGGGAGAGGGATTGTACGCAACTACGGCATGTGTAGGCGGACGAGTATCACGATATATTCTGGAGGGTAAGATTAATGAGGCTAAAGAAGTACTCTATCAAATGATCAATCTATTTGATCAGGTTTTCTTAGAATTACAGCCTTATAATAATCCAGAACAAACGCAGGTCAATCAAGGTAAATTACAACTTGCGAAAGAGTTGAATCTACCTCTTATAATCACCTGTGATAGCCATTATATTACTCCAGATGAAAAGGACATCCATGATACTCTTTTATGTATGCAAACCGGTACTCTTAAGACAGATCCTAAACGATTTAGGTTTTCACCCGGATATGACGTGCATTTGTGGAGTCCTCAAGAAATGTGGGATTATGTACAGAAAAATGGTCTTCCTATAGAATGTATTACTAATACAATAGCGATTGCTAAGAATTGCAATGTAGAATTAAAGTTCGACCAGCGTATATTACCAAACGCTCCGGTGCCGGTCGGATATACTCCTGAAAGTTATCTTACTGAAATATGTAAGTATAGAATCTGGGATTATCTTGGCAAACGTCCACACTTGGCTAACAAAACAAATGATTATTTGGCCCGGTTAGATAAGGAGCTTAATGTTATATGTAGTAAGGGGTACGCCTCTTACTTTCTAATCTTATCAGACATAGTTAGTTTCTGTAAGAGTAAGGGTATTCCAATAGGCCCGGGTCGTGGTAGTTCGGCAGCTAGTATTGTTGCAAGGTTGTTATATATCACAGACCTTGACCCTATTGAATGGGAACTCACGTTTGAGCGCTTTTTAAATCCTGAGAGAGATTCTATGCCGGATATTGATACAGACATATGCTATTTTAGACGGGCTGAGGTAATTGAGTACTGTAAGCAAAAGTATATCCATGTCGCTCAAATTGCAAACAATCTAACATCAAAGCTTAGGTCAACGATTCAATCTGTCTTTAGGGTTTATGATATACCTACAAAGATTGCTACCGATATAACCAAATTGGTTCCTGCAAAGATAAATCAGATTGACACGACCTGGGAAATGATGAAAGACATTTACGATGACCCAGCTTGTGATTTAGCTAAGAAAATTGATGACCGGGAAGTTAAAACAGTTGTCGATAACTTCAAGAAGTTAAACGAGGAGTTAGATCAACTTCCTCCTAATATCAAACGAGATATCTTATCACTTGAGGGTATTGTCAGAGGTTCCGGTATTCATGCAGGTGGAATACTCTTATGTGATAGACCTATTGAAGAATTTGCACCTTTGACAGCCGGTTCTAAGACAGCAATCTTACCTGTCTGTAGTCTTAATATGAAAGGTGTAGACGAGATTGGACTCCTTAAGGTTGACCTTTTAGGCAGCCGGAGTATTACAGTTATCGATCAAGCTTCTCGTGATATAGGGATAGACTGGGATACTATAGATTTGACCGATGCTAAAGTGTGGAAGGGTTTCCAAGACGGACACTATCATGCAATCTTTCAGATGCAGGGCGGCGGGATGACTAAGACCGGTAAAGAATTGAAATTAGAGTGTTTTGATGACCTGATTAACCTATTGGCTCTGTTCCGTCCCGGCCCGCTAAAGGGAATTATCGATCCGCAAGCTGGTACCACCATGGTACAGCAGTATACAATAAATAGGTACGACCCTAGTAAGATTGCTTATGAGCATCCAGATCTAGCACCAATCCTTAGTGCTACTAAGGGTATGTTAATCTTCCAAGAGCAACTCATGATTATAGTCCAGAAGTTCGCAGGCTATTCACTCGGCGGCGCGGATACCTGGCGCCGAGCTGTTGGTAAGAAAGATGACAAATTGCTACAATCCTTAAGAGATGAGTTTATTAATGGTAGTTTTGAAAACACCGTAGACGCAAACGGTAAAGAGATAAAAGATGCGAATGGGAATCCGGTACCGGTTGTAGATCCATCGACAGGGTACCCAAAGATTAAGGTTCCTGGATGTGTTCGTAATGGTTACTCACCACAACTTGCTGATTACCTCTTTAAACTAATGGAGTTTTTCTCCGGTTATGGTTTTAATAAGGCTCACAGTGCTGTTTATGCTCTAAATGCTTACCGGACTATGTACCTTAAGATATATCATGCCGTAGAATTAATGAGAGCTGCTCTATCTAGTGAATCTGATTCGCTAGAGAAAGTAACTGAGAACTTAAAAGAGTGTAAACGTCTTGGTATTAAGATATTACCGCCGGATATCAATAAATCCGATCTTAACTTTACAATAGAGGAAAATGACCAGGGGCTTAAGTGTATCAGATACGGATTATCAGCAGTAAAGATGATTGGTGAAGGACATGTTGCTAAGATAAAGGCTACCCGCCCATTTAACTTACTATCTACGTTTGCAAGTGTCGTACCTGGTAAAGGTTTCGACCGTCGCCATGTTTGTTTTCTCATTATGGCTGGAGCTTTCGATCAGTTCGATACTAATCGTTATAAACTATTGAACGAATATAACTTCGGTATCAGAAACTTTAAAGAAGCTGCCGTCTGTAAATACGGTGATAAATTACCTGATAAAGTAGAATCCGACCAGGCTGTACGATATATCGAGTCTACTTGGGATCGTGCTGCTGCCTTTGAATGGGAGAAAGAATTACTCGGCTCATATGTTACCGGCCACCCATACGAAAACTTACCTTATACGAAATGGGAATTTGTCGGTGATGGAGCTCCTGTAGAATACGGTGGTAGAATTACAAGGGTAAATAAGATTATCACTAAGACAAAACAAGAAGAGATGGCTTTTTTTACCCTAGAGACAGCATATGATATGCGAGACGTTACAGTATTTCCAAACGTGTGGGCCAAAGATAGTAAGAAAATCAGTGAAGGTAAATTAGTCATAGTTAGGGGTACGAAAGATTATAGTAATAATTGCGTAAAAGCTACCGAGGTTGTTGGTGCAACAAAGAGTGCATTAACCAAGGCGGCTAAGCAAACAAATAAAGTACCCATAAAGATGCCAACTATAGATCCGGATGAATTTCCTGAGACACCTATACCAGCTGATGTAAGGTTATATTCCGACGTAGATGTATGGTCGTCTGAACTACTGACCGTACCCGTACCTCCAGATTACGATCTTCAAGAACCTGGAGAGTACTATTACGAACTTCCGGAATCAAATATACCAGAGCCTATAGACGTGCCGGTACCTTTAGAATTACCAGAATTACCGGAGTATAATACAGTAAACGTTGTGCAACAAGTAGTACCGGACATATTATTAATACAGCCTGTATTTGAATCATATATACCACAAGACCCGGATGAAGAGTTATTACAACAGCAACTGTTTGATATGTATAGTTAGTTTACTAAGTCCGGCCTTGATAAAAAGGCCGGACTTAGTAATATAAATACTCAGTTAAAGTATCTTAGGAGGGATTAAATGTCTTATGCATATGGCTTAAATGGTAATGATATTGACTGGGAAGCTATTGAAAGTATGGCTGGTATTTATGAATATTGCATGGAATGTGATAAAGCCATACATGCTATCAAACAGTCTGTTAAGGATGTTCTGAACTCAAGTAATCATAAGTTCGATGATGAATCCATAGAACAGATTCTTGACCTGGTAGAAGAAAGATTTACTTTTGATAATGAATGCGAAGGTCATAGGCGTTGTTACTATTACCATTCTGGTTCTAGTTTTACGATAGCTCATATTATTGCGGCCGGTGGTATTCAGAAACTAGCCATGTGGGGTATTATCCATGATACCAATGGTAATTTTGTTAGCACCTTTGGTAAGGTACCTGATAAAATATTCACAACTGATTATCTGGAAGAAAGAGATGAAGCTAATGAATGGTTTTAGAGCTTGGGATGTGAAAGAGAAACTTTGGATACCGGAAGAACTTGTTGCTATAGATGGTGATGGAAAGATCTATACCAGAGAAAATGAGTATGAAGATTGGATGGAAGAGGTTATCCCCATTACAATAGTTCGTCCTACTGGGTTGGAAGATATGTCTCGTCGTTCTATAGATGAGTATACAGCCCTATGCTATGAAGATACTGTGTGTATAGTTAAATGGTCTAACGAACTTGCCTGCTTTATTGTTATACTTCCCGATGGAAGTGATGAATTCCTTAATAGGATTCATGACAAAGCGTACATTATGAGCAGTATATTTGATAGACCGGAATTAATGACTCCTACTCAGAGGGAGAGGGTTATGGGTACTAAGAACTTTAATGAAATACTATCAAAGATACCTGAAGCTGTTAAGAAAGAGATAGAACCTTACGGGATTAAGATAACCGGTTACGGTAGTCGTAGAAATAAACTGATAAGTATATCTACTGATTACTTTCCTCTCGAAGGTAATAAAAAGATGATTGAAGACCTATTATCTAAGGGATGGATAAGAAAACATGGCTGTACTAGTAACAGTAAGAGATATCTGCGGATGACCAAGAATCTTATATAACCATGTATAATGTGACATGTAACTGGTAACACTATAAATAAGGGGTGATGAGATGAGGACATGTCGGAATTGTGGTAATACAAAAACATTTATAGCTGATGCAGTAAGTCGTAGCACTGTAATTGTAAACAGTAATGGAGAGTTTATAGACTGGGTAAATACAGGTACCGAATTACCTAAGATTGAGGTTCCATATGCTTGTGGTGAATGTCAAAGTACAGATATTTACGATCCGGACGATCCTGTTCCGTTCTGAAAATGTTTCCGTTTTAATTATTGTGGTAGAAAACACTACCGATAGGAGGTGATAAATAGAATGAGAGTCGTAATAGAAATTAATCTTCCCGAAGAAAAGAATGAGTATTGCGACCTATTCAGTGAGAAACCCGTTACAGATTTTGCGAATCTAATATGTGCTCATATAAAGGTCAGCCTCGCTCGGGTAGGTGCTAGTTCATACGAGGTTAAGGAATATGAAGATGTACTTGAAAGCAACATCTCTAATATCTATAACGTCTTTGATGATGCTGGTGTAGATTGTAGACTAACAAAGATACAGGTTAAACGATTAGCTCGTAGCTTGGTTGGTAAGATTGATTATAGCTCTATAAATGAGCAAATTAGAAACTTCGTTGAAGATCGGCATCCTGGTATCTTTGAGGAAAAATACATCATTAAATCCGATGATGGGTTTTGGAATAATGATGAAGGCTGGGTGGATGATATTAAACAAGCTACAATCTTCGATGATGAGTTTAATTACGATTTAGTCATTGGTAATAATGTTCACTGGGTTAAGTTATCTACAATTGAATAAGGAACGGATGTTCGTGTATAATGTAGCATGTAATTGACAACAGTACATACTACATAGTATAATTAATATATCGAAGGAGGAATTTCCAATGCCATTAAACAGATGTATCTTTTCAGGTTATATTTACTTTGGCCAAGACGCACAAGGCGTCAATAGAGAATTCGGTGAGTTAAAGTCCACTCCTGCTGGTAATAAGTATGTTCGTTTCTCTACTCAAGTACCTAAGTATGGTAAGAATCCCGACGGTTCGAAGAAAGACCCGAACTGGATAGAGTGTATTGCTTGGGATAAGACCGCTGAACGCATTTGTACCGTAGCTGGTAATAATGGCGCTCTCTTATTTAGAAGAGGCCAACCAGTAGAGATTGAATGCAGATACGATCAGAATAAGTATCAGGATAATCAGGGTGGTAAGCGTGTAAGTCATGATTTCGTAATTATGTCCATCGAGTTGCCACCGATTAGCTTTGCTCCACAACCTGCTCAACAGCAACCGGTACCTCAACAACAACAACCGTACCAACAACCTTATCAGCAACCGACTCAACAGCCTGTACAGCAGCCATACCAACAGCCGGCACAGCAACCTGTACAACAGCCGGTTCAGCAAACTCAGCAGTACCAACAACCTTATCAGCAGCCTGCTCCGCAACCCGGTCAGCAACCTGCACAACAAACGTATCAGCAACCGGCTCAGCAGCCTTATCAACAACCCGGTCAGCAACCTGTACAGCAAGGACAACCGGCTCAGCCGTATCAACAGCCTTATCAACAACCGGCGCAGCCTGCTCAACCGTACCAGCAACCTGCTCAACAGCCGCAAACCGCTCCTAATCCGGCTCAGCAGGGTGGTTATCCGGGTGGCCCGACAGACCCGACTTTACCGTTTTAATGAACCCTGTAAACCAGTCTAAATCAGGACTTAACCAGATGGCTATCTACCTTTGTGAGGCTTATATACAGACAGGCCTCACAAAGGAGGATGCTAGACTAAAGGTTAGTCAGGACTTAAATGATTTATCAGAAACTTACTCAAACAATAAGCCTGTAAAGATGGACAAGTCTCGAATGTTCGACTTATTAAATACTGCCTTAAAGCAGGCGAAGGGACTTGGAATCGAAGGTATGGCTGTAAAGAATACGCTTGTAACAATTAAGGGGATGTTGGAGGCTGATAAATAGTGGCTGGAAAAGAGAAAACCATAGTAGTAGCTAAAGAAGGTCAAAGTATACTTGATGCTACTATGGATGCTATTAATAAATTAATGGGTATCGGTAGTATAATGTACCTAGGTCAGGAGAAAGCCTTACTAAGAGTTGAAGCAATACCTACTAAATCTATGGCTTTAAACATTGCTCTTGGTATAGGCGGAGCTCCTAGAGGCAGAATTATGGAGATATACGGCCCGGAACATTCCGGTAAGACTGGTATCGCTTTAGGCATTGTCTCGGAAGCTCAAGCTCTTGCCAGAATACTCAATACCGGTAAGAAAAGTGCATATGTAGATCCAGAATGTGGTTTAGATATAGAGCTGGCGAAATTACAGGGAGTTGATATTGATAGTCTACTGTATAGCCAACCTGCAAGTGGAGAGAAAGCTCTTGCTATTGTAGAAGCTCTTGTTAAGACTAATATGGTAGATGTCGCTGTTGTCGACTCTGTAGCAGCCCTTGTACCACAAAAAGAACTAGACGGAGAGATGGGCGATAGTCATGTCGGTTTACAGGCTCGTTTAATGAGTCAAGCAATGCGTAAACTTACAAATTTGGTTGCTAAACATAAAGTACTTGTAATCTTCATTAATCAGTTAAGAGAAAAGGTTGGCGGATACGGCAATCCCGAGACAACCCCGGGCGGTCGTGCGTTAAAGTTCTACGCCTCTGTAAGACTTGATGTTCGAAAAGGGGAATTTGTTAAAGTTGGTACAGATATCATTGGCCATGCTACTACCGTAAAGGTAATAAAGAATAAAGTAGCAGCTCCTCATAAGGTAGCCACATTCTCTGTTCTGTATAACGAGGGTGTTGATTTTGCTCAAGAAGTTTACGATTTAGGTCACGATCTCTTTGTTGTACAGAAGAGCGGTAGTTGGATGACATTTATCGATCCTACTACAGGACAGCCAGAACTTAATGGCGCGGATAATAAGCCGTATAAGGTAAACGGTACCGCTCAGCTAAGAGAAGAGTTTAAAAGAAATCCTACTTTAAAACAACTTCTCTTTGACAGAATGCAAGCTTCCTTTGCTTCAAGAATGAGTAACGTACCTATGATCGATGAAGATGAAATTCCGGAAGGTAGCGCAACAGATATTGATATAGAGATTGTTACCGGAAACGAAACCGGGCAACTAATGGAATCGCCCGAAATACAACAACTAAATCCACCTACTCATGTACCTCCTATGGAAGATTGGCCAATACCAGAACCAGTGAGAGGATAATATTATGCGTATTCATAAAATAGTATCAGAATCTGTAGTAGATGGCCCTGGATTAAGAATAGTCATTTTCTTTCAGGGTTGTAAACGTGATTGCCCTGGTTGTCATAATCCAGGGCTTCATGATTTCAAGAAGGGTAAGGAGGTTTCAACAAAAGAACTTATTGCAAGTATCGACCGACGCATGAATCCACTGATACAAGGGATTACCTTATCAGGTGGAGATCCTATGTACCAGTGGAATGAAATTATAGACTTTCTGATTTACTTTAAGGAGTATTATTCTGGCAAGGATGTATGGATGTATACAGGTGCTACTTGGGAAGAGATTAAAGACATCATGACAATTAGTTTTGTTGATGTAATTGTAGATGGCCCCTATATGAAAGAGTTACATAGTAATAATGTAGCTTATAGAGGGAGTCTCAATCAACGTTTAATCAAAGTGCCGGCCAGCGTACTAAGTGGTCGAGTTGTATTATATGAAGCAGGTGAAAAAGATTGCTAACTCAGTTAAATCCAGAGCAGTTACAAGCAGTTGTAGCTACGAATCAACAAGTATTAGTATTAGCCGGCGCTGGTTCCGGTAAAACCAGATGTCTAACTTTTAGGATAGCTCACTCAATTAACATGGGATTTGATCCGGGTACTATTATGGCTGTTACCTTTACAAATAAAGCCGCTAATGAAATGGTCGCTCGTCTACAGAAAATGAATGTACAGACGAATAGGATATGGGTAGGTACATTTCATGGATTATGCTGTAGGATATTACGTAAGTATGCTAATAATATAGGCTTTAGTAGTGCATTTACCATCTACGATGCCGATGATTCTAAGGCTGTCATAAGACGTATTATGAAATCTTACGGTATGCCTACTGAATACAATGAAATAAATGGCATTGTCGGTAAGATATCTGATTGGAAGAACAAACTTAAGAGTCCTCAATTTGTATTTAATAATTTACCGACAGATGGAACAAGACTTAAGGCCGAGCAGATTGCCAAAGTATACTCTGATTATACCAGAGAACTTTTAGCCAACCATGCTATGGACTTTGACGATCTTATCTTAAGAACTATACAGCTATTAGAACTTGATGCACATGCGAGATACTGGGCTCATAATAAGTTCCAGCATCTACTGGTTGATGAGTATCAAGATATCAACCATTCACAGTATGTGTTAATACAAAGATTATTAAATCCAGTTGCCGCTCTGTGGGTATGTGGAGATCCGGATCAAAGTATATATGGCTGGCGCGGTGCTGATATTACAAATATCCTAAACTTTCAGCGAGATTATCCCCAGGCTCAGCTATGTAAACTTGAAAGAAACTACAGATCGACTAAGACCGTAGTTGATGCTGCAGACTTCGTAGTAGCTAATAACAAAAGTCGGCTGCCTAAGAAATCGTATACTATAAATACAGCAGGTGCCCCAATTGAGCTGGTGAAATATTACGATGAAAGAGAAGAAGCAATGGGTGTAGCTTCTAACATCGTAAGGTTAATCAGAGAGGGTAATGCGTATAACAAGATAGCTATCCTATTCCGTACTAATGCTCAATCTAAACCTGCAGAAAGAGCTTTGCTTGAGTACAATATTCCTTATACACTGGTAGGTGGGGTAAGTTTCTACCAGCGTAAAGAGATTAAAGATTTAATTGCTCATATGCAATTGATAGCTAATCCTTTTGATAAGGATGTCTTTAAGAGAGTAGCCTTACTTCAACCGGGCGTCGGAGCTAAGATTGTTAGCCGGGTTATAGAAATAAGTAATGGTGATTTGATTGATACATGTATAAACTCACCGAACAAAAAGATAAATGAGTTCGGTTATATGGTGAAAGAACTGAAGGATATATCAGTACTATCATCTCCTTACGAGGTGCTAAGACAGATTATAGTTAAGTCTGATTGTATTAATACTCTCTCTGCAGATAAATCTACAGGCGAAGAAAGAGTAGCCAATGTAGAAAGACTTTTAGAACTAAGTAAGGGCTATCACATGATAACAGAGTTTTTAAGTCAGGCTGCTTTATCAAGTACTAATGATAAAGACGGCCCAGGTGTAAAACTTATGACGGTACATGGCTCTAAAGGTCTTGAGTTTGACGTTGTATTCTTAATAGGGGCTGAAGAAGGTACATTCCCACATAAGAATAGTATGAATGATTTACGTACCCTAGAAGAAGAGCGTCGGGGTATGTACGTAGCACTTACCCGAGCAGGGAACCGACTTTTTATATCCTGGGTTAAAGAGCGCTATTTGTATGGTAATCACGTAGAAGGTAAACTATCCAGATTTATTAAAGAAATACCAAAACACTATATCATTGCAACACAGGATGCTTGGGACTAGCATCCTGTGTTGCAATATGGTATAATAGTATTACATGTTGGGTAGACTATGTAATAAGGAGGGAACAAGTTGATAGAACAAATGACATCACAAAGAACGTATGAAGGACGTAACCTTTCCGCCGATTTCAAAAAGAAGTATATTATCAGTCTTAAAGGAAAAGATCACATCTTGTTTAAAGGACTGGTACAGCTTGGTCATGCCAAAGGTATGAAAGGTCTTAAAACTAAGATAGTTTATTATCCCGATCAATCTAATAATTTTACTGCTGTAGCAGAATCATGTTTGATTGATACCGATGGTAACGAGTGGTCTGATATCGGTGATGCAACGCCTGCTAACTGTAACAACATGGTAGCACCGCACTTTATCAGAATGGCAAGTACTCGTGCTAAAGCCCGGGTATTGAGAGATTTCCTTGGTATCGATATGGTATGCTTTGAAGAGTTACTATCCCCTTGGGAGCAAAAGCCACTCACGGTACTGCAAAAACAGTATATGTCAGAAATTATGACTAAGAAAGGTCTCTCTGGCGAGCAAGTACGAGCACTTAGCATAAGTCTTTGTCATAAGAATGATGCCTCTAAGCTGACTGAAGAGGATGGCTGGGATATTATTAGTCATATAGAACGGTTGCCTAATGCGTCTGCACAAACGCCGGTACCAACTCAGGAAACTACACCTGTATCGCCAATGATTAATCAAACAGCGCCACTTGAACCGTCAATTCCTGCAATACAGGAACCTGCTTGATATATCGTATGTGGCTTTTAGCTTTTGTACTATTTTCTCTGATTACTTTCCCAAGCTACCTTTACGAACAGCCTATTAAACATACGGTTTCGATATCGGCTCCGAAATTAATACCTGTATCGAAACCTATACAGGATGTAAAGGTTACGGAAGTTAAAACGGAGATTAGAAAAACATTTAAGGTTGTAGCTACGGCTTATACTAAAAACGATCCTGGTATGGATGGTCGTGGTATAACTAAGAATGGTACAAAAGTAAAGCCCATCGAAAAACCTGACCCGGTTACTGGATTGACTACAATAGCAGCGCATCCAAGTTTCTTGTTACCGGGTACTATTATAGTTATCCCTGCATTATCTAACTACCCGAATAAAGGACGGTTTATCGTTGAAGATACTGGTGGTGCTATTAAACGTAACAAAATAGATATTTGTTTTGCTAGTCGTGGAAAAGCTATTAAGTTTGGTATAAGAACACTTGAAGCATATAGGGAGGAGTAAGCATGTGAGTTACTACAAATATCTTGATAGCAAATTGCCAAGCTGCGGTGGATATAAACCAGAACCAAAGTTAAAGAAGTTTATAGTCACAGCGAGACCATATGAAAGAGCTGTTGATAAATTAGTACCTGGAGAATTATTCTCCGTGATGGGTACTTATGATGCTATCGATTCTAATGCCGCTTATTTAGCTTTTCTAGACGAATACTGTAAAGATATCCGAGATGCCCAACGGTTCTATCCAGATGTATATGTAATCGAAATATCCGAAACTGCAAGTAAATATAGCTTGCATGATACCTTTGGTAAATTAGCAAAGTTTCCTAACCCGGGTTTATTTACAGAAGAAGATCGTTACTACTAAGGCGGTGAAATGTGTGGATTTAAAAGAAATAACAAAAGATTTAACCGAACATTTACCTAGCGTAAGTGATGAGCAATTTGAAAAAGAATTAATCGAAGCTGGTATAGAAGGGTGTCCTAATATTCAGGGACGTACTAATTTGAAGATTGGAGTTATCAATGATACTCACATCCGAGAAACTAACCCTAAATCTCGGAAGGATGATTACATTGTAGCCCTTCTAAAGAAGTACATGGAAGTTGGAGAACTTATTCAGACCTATCAAATTGATTTACTTGTACATACAGGTGATATGTTTGACGGCCCTCGTATTGATAATGAGATCTCCGGCTTATTTGCAGGAATTATGAAAGAGTATCTCTGTCCTATGGTGGTTGTACCAGGTAATCACGATATCTTTGGTTACAGTATGCAAAATATCAATAAAACAACACTTGGTTTATTAGCAAAAGCCGGAGTGTTTAATCTATTAACCAGAGCCACTCCTACAACCTGTAAAACTAATGATGGACTGGTAGTATCAATTCAGGGACAGGAGTTTACACCTGATGTAGATAAGAATCCGGATAAGTATATCGTAGATATAGATCTCTCAGCACAGTACCACGTTCTCTTTGTACATGGTAACATTCTGGATAAACCAGGGCCACCGAATATGGATTATGTATTAGCAGACGATATTCCTGCAAGTAATACTCCATATCCTGCAATCATATGTGCAGGACATTATCATCCTGGTTTTAAGACAATGCAAAGTAAGAACAATCCGTTTATCATTAACAACGGTAGTATGGGTAGAAACTCTGCCAGTGTAGATGTACAAACCAGAATACCAGGTATGACTATCCTGGAGTTTGATAAGAATGGCTGGAAAGAAAACTTCGTAGAGTTTAAATCAGCTCAACCCGGTATAGATGTATTCGATTTTAACACCAATGTACAAAAGAAAGCTAAGAGTAATTTTCTAAGTAATTTTAGACAAAGTTTAGCTAATACTGCTAATATTAAGCCGTATGATGTTATGAAGATCTTAAATGAAAAGGCTAGTAAGGCAGGTTGTTTAACTAAGTGTCTTAAGATGCTAAGTGATGCCGACGCATTACATGCTCAGGTAACACAAAAGTTACAGGGATATGTAGATTGTGGTTATACCAAGCGTATTACTCGTATCGAGATCGAGAATTTCATGAGTCACAGTAATACGGTAATCGATCTTAACCCTGAAACGAATATGTTTGTCGGGCCAAGTAATAATGGCAAATCCGTTATTATAAGGTTAGTTCGCTGGGTATGCTTTGACGATCCTAAAGGTGCTGACTTTATAAAACTTGGTGAATCTAAAACCCGTGGTAAAATCTACTATGATGATGGTACCTGGATTGAACGTGAGAGAACTAGGTCGGCTGCCGGTACCTTAAAGGTTTTTGATGGCAAGCAAGTATATGACTTTACTAAGTGGGGGCATCAAATCCCAATTGAAGTACTTAACGTACACCAAATGCCGGACGTTATCTTAGCTAAAGATAAGCGTATAAACCTTTCAGTTTCCGAGCAACTTGACGCTCCATTCTTATTGTCTGAAAGTCCATCTATCCGGGCAGCTATAATTGGTACATTAGCCGGACTTGATGCATTCGACGTAGCTATCAGAGAAAATAGTAAAGGTATTGCCGGTATACAAAAAGGTATCAAGGAAAAAGAAAAGATAGTAAGTGATTTTATAAATAAACTTGGTACGTTTACCGATCTATCTGATATGGAAACAAAGATCGCTTCGGCTACCGTCGGTATCGATGTTATCGAAGAACTTACAAATACAGTCCAAGATATAGACCAAGCAATAAAAGACTTTACAGCAATGAATACCAATATAGCTACAAGTGACGCTGAATTAAAACGTATTAAAGCTATCGATGCAGCTAAACTCTTAGTTCTACTGGATAACGCTAGTGATATAGATGTAGAAGTTGCATGGCTTAACGAAGCTCTTGACAAAAGTCTCACCCTGAATAAATATATCCAGGGATATCAAGAAACACAAGCTTCCTTGCCTAATATAACAGGGTTACTCGATCTTATAGACCAAGGATTACCTCTTGAGGATGATATAAAAGAGCTTACTGATTTTATATCACAGTCAGAGCATCTACAATCAGAGATGGTTCGGGTACAACAAAGTCTTAATAACATACCAAATACTAATGGACTCTCTGACTATCTATCTCTGGCCGAGCAGCTGAATCCACAGATCGAAGAGATTGATATATTTCAAAGAGATATATCTACCATCTACACTCATATTAACACTACCAAAAGTAATCTCTCAGATACTATAACAGCATCTAAAAGAATAAGAGATACTTATACAGCTTCCCTAAGAGAAGCTAAGGTATGTGGTGAGTGTTTTAGTATCCTAGACGATGCCCGGATAGCACTAATACTTGATAATGTAACGGGGGTAAGATAAATGGATAATAAAACTAGGCCGGGTGCAGTTAAACAAATAGCTCCTCAGGTTAAACCTAGACAGATACAGCGACACGTTCGTTTTATACCTACCGAGGATGGTAATGGTGTAACCATTGAAATTGATGCAGAGAGTTTACCATTTAATCTGCGCCGTTACGCCGCTCAGCTGGCTGGTAATTTACGAATGAGGTACCGTGATTCTCGTCTTACTAGGCAGGTAAAACGAGAAATAGAGCGCGAGGTGTGCCGTTGGATAACGAAATATAAAGATCCTGGCTTCATTAAGTGGGATGGTCAAGATAAGTTTGAACTTATTAAAACCAAGTTCCCAGTACACTTGCAAGATAAACTAAAGAATCTTGCAGACTTAATGAATCTTGTGTTCTATGAGTATCCAGACACCGAAGAAACCAGGCAGATTATGCTTTTGTTTATTCAAGAATGGATTGAAACAAACTCTCTGGTATTACCTAGTGAAGTACAGAATATTCATGAAGATATTCTGACAACCATTAGGGATGAGGTTGGTGACAATCCTATCGAAACTACAGAGACTCGTGAAAAAGTATCAGCACTTATCATGAACTTGGTAAGAAAGAAAAGGGAGGAGTTACTACATGAGCGAATCATTGAAACAGCTAAAAGCGCAGGTACAGGAAATTCAGCTCCAAGAAGTGAGATTGACGGAGAACCTGAACAATCTGCAGAACCAGTATCAGGAACTGATCAATAGAGTATCGGCTAAGGGTTATAACTATCAAAACCTACAGGCCGAGAGAGATGAACGTATTCAGAAACGAGATCAGCTGAAGCAATATGTATCTGACGTACTGACTGGTAAGCAGATAGAGCCTCCAGTGTTTAATACACCGGAACCCGTACAAACACCGGTAGAACAACCTGTGCAGCAAGTAGCTCAACAACTGGTAATGCAAGAACATGTACCACCGGTAATGCAAGAGTTTTGTGAAAGTGGACAGTCTTTACCCAATATTCCTATAACGGGAGAAGAGTATATGTTGCCAGAGCAACAACACCCAACCTTTGATAGTTTTCTTACACAAGGAGGGTCTCAGGAGAACTCACCTTTACCGGAATCCGTTGCAGGTGTATCGAGTTGGCCACTCCCGAATCTAACTCCTCCTACTGAAGGTGATTCAACCTTGCAACCTAAAAACTCTGTAATGGATTTTCCATTCTAGAGTGTTAAAGGAGACATACGCTCATGATATCTACTATAGATTTAAAAGAGCAGCTTGAACAATTAAAAGCAAGTTACAACAGCCGTCTAGGTGAAAAGAAAGGCATTGAAGAACAGATTGTATCTCTGGATAAATCCGTTCTTGAAGATAAGGTCTCCATTGCAGACTTTGAAGCTATAGGTCTGGTACTCCAGGATACTACCGATGAAGCTCGTAAAGTGTATTCTGATAATCTAGCCCTTGTCGTAACAAGTGCATTACAACACACCTTTGGGCCGGATTTTAGATTAATCATTGAACATAAAGAATCTCGGGGTAAACCTGAGATACACTTCTACGTTGAGCATGAGCTGGGTAATAAGATTATCAAAAGTTCGCCTGAAAAGAGTATGGGTGGCGGCGTAGTTGATATCGTAGCATTTGCTCTACAAGTAGCTGTCAAGAAACTCTGTAAGGAACCGGCCCAAAATGGCTGTATGATTCTTGATGAGCCCGCTAAGATGGTTAGTCAGAACTTCGCTATTAAGTTAGGTCAATTCATCCAGTTTATTAGTAAGGAATTTGACATACAGATAAACGGTGTTACACATCAGCAATACTTGGCCGACCAAGCGAGTAAATGTTTTGATGTAAATATCTATAATGGCAGTAGCGTAGTTAAAGAAAAGATACCTGTAATAGCACCGGTGGGGCCCTAATAAGGTAAAATTTCTATATATATTTGCAAAGAATTATGAATAGGAGGGAAACTTTCCATGGCTGACAAAGAATGTACTTGTGGTGGTAAGTGTAAAGACTCAGACTGTAAATGTAAGAAAGAGCAAATTATTATTGGCAATAATGATATGGGTAAGCTTGATGTAACCATAGGTAAAGACGGTCAACCGGTAATAAAGATTACTGATTAATGCATCTAAAGACTATCAGTTTACCGAAGCTCAATAACCTAACTCCTACATTAGAATCAACTACCCTTAAATTAATGGAGGAGTCGGGAGAGCTTGCTCAAGCTATAGGCAAACTTCGAGGCATGAGTGGCGAGACGCCTAATAAGGAATGGTTGCAGTCTGCGGCAAAAGAGCTTTTTGATGTAGCTCAAACAGCTATATCTATGATGTTTGTACTAGAAGATCAGTACGGCATCAATATAGAAGAAGCTCGTGATACTCATATCAAAAAACTCATATCTAAAGGATATATTAAATAAACATTCCCCGGTCTTGTGCCGGGGATAGCCTTATACGAGGCGGAAAGGGTGATATGGATATAAATTCTATGTCTGTTAATGTACAGACAAATATTAATTGCAACTTTAAGTGCGATCATTGTTTTTACAATTGCTCACCTAATTGTAAAGGTGTTATGACAGATGAAACAATATGGAATATTAATCGTCTTGTCTCTGAAGCTATAAGTGTATACGACGCGCCTATATTAGACTATAACTTCTTTGGTGGAGAACCTTTCTTAGTACCCAAAGTACTAGACCGTGCAATCGAGATTCTCTGTAGAAGGGTAAAAGATTATAATACCATGATCTTTATTAGTACAAATGGTTCTTTTGTATTAAAGAAAGATAGACTCGAACTTGTTGTTAAACTCATGGAAACTTATCAGGAACTATTTAGTATGCGAATTAGTAATACAATCTGGCATCAAAAGTACAGGTCAAAACATATGGAAACTCTGTTACGAAACCTTGCTGAACTCTTAAATTACCCATATGAAGACGAGAAACTGGTTGAGAAATTCGGATTTGAAGAGGTACTATACTGGTTTGAAGATAATCCTTACGGTATTTTTATAGATTCAGAATTACATGGTGAGGGTATTAGCCATCTAAATCGATTACTTAAGCCACATAATGTCGCTTTACCTATTGGACGTGCGGCAAAAACCGGAGTATTTAATAGCGATTTTAGTGAAAATGCTACTTGCTCTATATCACGAGGTGTCCAAGATATTGAACAAAATGAACTAATTTTCACAGTTCATTGGAATGGCGATATTGGCCCCTGTTGTTATGGCGGTGGCGGGGTTGTCGCAAATATAAATGAGGTACGTGATTTTGCAGATTATTTAGAAAGATATAAGAGATTTGCGGAAGTATTTGAAAAGAAGATCGGTAATCGAGCTACCTGGAGTGACTGTAAGCAGTGTAGAAACATTAACTTAAGAGGAGGACTAAAAGAATGGTCAATACAGCAAGCGACCAATCAGTAGTGAATATCGACTTGATAAAGAATCTTACAGATAACTTTAGTCAAAGACTACTTAAGAATGGTTACAGTCAGGCTTCGGTATCTATAGGTGTCCATAAGGTAGGAGCCTTAATGAAACACTCTTTAATAAGTGGACACGCTGCTCTTAAACAAAGATGCGATTATTGTCACATCTCTAAAGAATATGGTACTGGTATGGTATACGGATACGGCAATCCTAGTTCGCCTATCATGTTTATCGGAGAGGGCCCGGGAGAGCATGAAGATATGTTTAACTTACCATTTACAGGTATTGCTGGAGCTGCCTTAACCATGTGGCTTGAAAAAATGCCATTAAGACGAGAGCAGGTCTATATTACAAATGTATTAAAGTGTCGTCCACTTAATAACCGAACACCCTCTACAGACGAGTGTACTACATGTATAAAAAGGTATCTGGAAGAAGAAATCAGAATGGTTAATCCTAAGATTATTGTAGCTGTAGGTGGTGTAGCTTTAAATGCGCTCCTTCCTGGCAAGAACCTTAAGATTACACAAATTCGCGGCCTTTTATGCTCTTATTGGCAGAATAATATAGAGTACAATGTTATGCCAATATATCATCCGGCGTATGTACTCCGTAAGACCGGTGCTGATTTTACCACAGTCAATATAGATGTTTATAACGATCTACTGTTGGCGTACTCCAAGTTGTAAGGAGGAATTACATGGCTGTTATTATAGAGGGTAAGACAATTCGTGGAACTCTTAATGTAATCTTCAACAATGGTAAGAAAGGTCGGGTTCACGATGTGGGTGACGCATGGTTTCCATTTAAACTTATCGAGGTCGACGGCCGACAATTTCATGTACGCCATTCGAATGGAGATTGGGCTGTAAAGGAATACATCAGAGATGAACTTCTCTTAGGAAAATTGGCCAATACTAACAAAGTATATGATGATAACGGTCATCCTTTGTATGATGAGACTACTATGATATTTAGGAGGTAGGGATAGTTATGGAAAACAATGCCTTTCATGTATGGATTATCATAATTACTTACGTCTTTGGTTTAATGAAAGGTGTATCAATAGTTTCATTCTATAATTTATTACATAGGAAAGGAAAGTAGTTATTGTGATAAACTTAGCAATGGTATTTAACAATTGTACATGGCAACGTAAATTCAAGACACCTCCTAATGGTAGAGTAGTTGTTCGCTTTCGCGTCGGGGAAGAGTTGAGTGCGGCCCGTTATCTTGGTGGAAAATGGGAGAATACACGTAGTTTATCCCGTTCTTTATATTTGTGTAACGATTCAGAGGGGCCTCTATTATGCATAACAGAGGATAGATGTGAGAAAATACTGTGACGAGGAGGTGGTATGTAAGTGAAACCTATCAATGATTCGTCTTAGCTAAATGTACGTTTTACATACCGATATCGTAAACTTACTGTTAAGTTACTGTTAAAGGAGTGGAGTTAATTGTTACAAATTAGTACAGAGGATACTGTTATTTAATCAGTGTATTCACAGGTTCCTATCGAATCTGTAGCCGTGCTTGCTAAAGAGGATCTTTATGCACAGGAATGGCTTCTTACTAAATACAACAATTTAATATGTTCCGTGGCAAAATCCTATTTCATAGCAGGTGGCACCAATGAAGATATAGTTCAAGAAGCCAGAGTCGGTTTCGTAAAAGCAATAGAGAATTACCGACCTGGCTATAACTTCGTCATGTTTAGCAAAATGGTTATGCGTAGACAGATCTATGAAACTATCAGACATTCTAATCGCAATAAATATAAACCCTTAAATGATGCGATTAGTATGTATGATGTAGAAGGTATAGACACCTACGAAGGTAGCGTAGAACCGGAACAGGTCGTATTGACAGCTGAAGAAGATAAGATATTCAATAGACGACTCAAGGTTTTACTATCAGACCTAGAGTATCAGGTAGCTCTATGTATGATTCAGGGCATGGGTATAAATGATATAGGTGAGAAGTTGTGTAGATCTTATCGTTCTGTAGACAATACTATGCAGAGAATAAAGCACAAAATGAAACGATGGTACTACGAGGTGGTTTAATGAAGAGAGTATTTGCTTGTGCAGATATACATGGTCATTGGTACGCTTGGAAGCTACTATTAGAAAAGGCAGGATACAACCCAAGAAACGATCTTCTAATTGTTCTTGGAGATCTTATCGACAGAGGGCCGGATTCGTATAAAACGGTACAGTTTGCCCGTGAATTAGAAAAAGAGGGAGCTAAGATTCTGATAGGAAATCATGAAGTAGCTGCACATGCATATTCAACAGGGACTCTTGAGGAAACCATCTACTTTAAGAACTACGGTGGAAGTTCCACAGTACGTTCATATGTTGATCAGTTTGGAATAGATGCTCTTAATAAACTTGCCGAAGATTGTGATTGGTTACTTAATATGCCATTAACTTTCGAGCTAGAACATTATTTCTTCTGTCATGCCGGCTTTGATGTAAGTAAGCCATTAAACGAACAAACAGAGGAATTTGTTTGGGGTACGAACAACTTCTTATATAAGGAGACAGGTATCCCTAAACTTGTAATATTCGGTCATAACGAAGCTATACATTTAAGAGGGGATAAACAACACCGACCTTGGATGTTTAAAGGTAAGATGTGTATCAATACAGGGGCTGACATTGGCGGATGGTTATCACTTATAGAGTTACCAAAAGGTATTGTATACTCTACACAGTGTGTTAATACACCATTTCCAATACCAGACCCGAGCAAGATCTATCCGGGTAAGGTTATAACATACAAACTAGGCAGGTGAGAATATGAGCGATCTTATTGGTAAGGTAGTAAGTTGGACAAGTCAGACAGGTGGTAGTACTACTAAAAAGACGGGTATTGTACTTGTAATAGTACCTAAAAGAGTATCTGTCGAAAAGGTTATAGCCGACAATAAACTGGATACTTTTAGGACTAAAGCTCAAAACGTTAACCAAGTATCCGATAGGTACTTAATTAAAGTACAGTCTCCTAGTGGTAAAACTGCTTATTACTATTTGCCTCCGGTTACTACCAAATTCATTATCGAAGGAGGGATTAAAGATGTATAGATGTACAAATGAAGATTGTAGGCAAGGCTTATACATCAAGATAGGTTCTGATACCTTTACAATAGAACCTATGAATGTCTACCCTCCCATGAAAGGACATGAAGAAATTGAGTGTCCTGTCTGTGATAATAAAGATACCGCTGATAACTGGGAGAAGTGCTTCAAAGATCCATTGCCCTTTACCTTCTTAGAAAGAGAAGGATTATGTATGTGTGGTGGAGAGATTATTCAGAATGTAAACATGCACACAGCCTTAAAGATGTCTAATACTAAAGGCTTGATACAAGATGCTAAACCACCCTTAGTTTGTGAGGATTGCGGTGCTCCGGCCGGTAAGGTATTCTCACCCGAGAATGTACCTTCAATCGAGGCTATCAAAAAATACCGGAATTTATAACAAATGAGTAAACTAAACTTACGATTAATTAAAGGCTCAGGAATTCCTGAGCCTTTGTCAGGCCCAATAGACAAACGTTACGAGATTCTGTGTTGCAAAAGGTGTGGTAATACCGGGGAGAAAGGCCCATTCGAAGGCGAGGTTGTAGTAAAACTAAGACTTAAAATTTGTAATATGAAAGATAATGGTGGTCATAAGATTACCGGTAAATATGAACCGATTGAATACTCTTATGATAGTACTATATCTGACGAAGTAATTACTAGGTGCTTAGCATGTGGTTCGATAGAGATAGATAGGATCCCCTTGGGAGGTGGTAAGAATCGCTATAGTACCGGAAGCGTTAAAGAAAGAGATCAAAGCTAAGAATGATATTGTCGACGTAATCAGCGAATATATGCAGCTTATCAGACAGGGTAATTTATGGGTTGGTCTTTGTCCATTCCCCCATGGCGGTACCGATAACGAGCCACACTTTGAATCTGACCCTAGTTTTACTATCTATGAGAATCAGAGTTTTTATTGCTACTCCTGTTGTAAAGGAAATAAAGAAGATGGTAATGCTGGTTCTGATGTGATAGCATTTATCATGGAGATGGAAGGGTTAGGTTATATCGACGCTTGCCGTCACTTGGCAGAGCGGGCTGGAATTCCGTTTAGTTTAGCCAGAAACGAAGACGGGAATTTATCCGGTAAGATAAATCAGGTAACCAATACTAACCGGGAATTCTATATAAACCTCTGGAGTAATAACTACGAACTTGCTCAGCAGATAGCCAGGGAAAGAGGGATCGATGCTAATTGGCTACAGACAAATGCAAGATTAGGTCTAGTCCCAGAGAATTATTATTGGGAGGTGGCCCGGGGCCGGTTTTGTATCGGTATACCAGAGATGAGTAAGGTAAAGAATCCGCGCACAATTGGGATGGCTTATAGACATCCAGACGGTCGCTCTCCTAAATGGATTAACGATAGTGGTTCGACAGCGTTTAGTAAAAGCAATACGTTATACTACTTCCCATACGCTTATAAGCACATAAGAAAATGTAGAAGTGCTATAGTAATGGAAGGATATATGGATGTATTGTCAGCCCATTACCATACCTTAACGAATACCGTAGGTATAATGGGTAGTCAATTTACAGACGAGCAGATGAATATCTTAAGAAAAGAAACTGATACACTTTACCTCTGGCCAGACGGTGATATTGCAGGTACGGCTATAGTAGAGAAGTCCTTACCGAAGCTATTGGAAAAGGGCTTTAAGGTTATCTGGGTTCAAACGCCAGGAAAAGATCCAGACGAGATTATGTTCGGTAAGACACCGGACGAGGTAAGATATATAATACAAAACCAGTCTATACCAGCTCTGTTGGGTATTATTCAGAAATACAAACAAGATATAGATTTAGCTGCAGGATGGACTAATCCCGACATGCTTGATATGATGCGTACAGAATGTCTTGATAAGCTAATACTACTCCTAAAGGCTATCAGACGGTCTGGAGAATTAGTACTCTATATGGAGAAGGTAGCTAGTATATTTGGTGTAGCGTCTAATAATCTATTAGGGTTATTGAACAGCTTAGATACACATAAGGAGATGATAAAATGAATGAATCAACCAAGTTACCTCTTCCGGCGCCTGCCGGAGTTATATATACCTTTACTGATGCGGAACTTAAAAGTTTACTTGAGAGCTACATTAAAGAGCAAACTGGAATAGATGTAGATCTTATAGTAGACTATGATTCAGAGGTTATAAACCTTATGGTATATATCAATGGTGACGAGATTTATGATTGGGATCCGGACGATATTTGTGGCAAAGATAAACCACTATGTCATTTAGATGAGTGGTTTATAAACGCTATGCAGATTGTGTCTAAGATATTTGGTAATACCGCTGTAGCTACACCAATAATTTCATCCGCATCCGACTCTAACAGTAAGGACTTTGATATAGATATCATTGTACCGATAGAGGATTACAAGAACAAACTACGTTTACGGGAGGTACACAATGCCGGTATCAAAAACTCGAAAGAAACGAAAGAAGAGTAAAGAACAATCCAAGGAGCAAGTTACCCAGGTAGAACAACCGAGACGATCATTAGGTGATATGTTACTGGAGAACTTCGGCTCCGCTAAGCCAAGGTCTATTGATTTAAAGTGTGATATGTGTAAAGTAAAGCTCGACGGTTTCTGTGCTGGTAAACCTGAGTACACTTCTTTAAAGATACTTGATTGTATGAGGACTAGAGCTTACATGACAGCGCCAATAAAGGAACGTTTGGAAGTCCTTAATTAATGTACTTGGAGGGTAATTAATTGCCCTCCTTTATAATACCTTCACCAATAATATTAATAATATCTTCGTTTAAATAATCTGCAACCTTTTGTACTAATATACGTTTTTCTTCTGGAATGTCGGAAAAGACTTTCCATTCGCGCTCTAATCTCTGAATAATCTCAAAGGGAACTTCAGCTCTTTTAGCTAGTTTAATCTGAGAGATTCCATATATACAACGTATTAATGCAAGTTTAGAAAAGCTACGTAACGGTAACGATCGAATAGTATCATGTCTTGTCTGGGGAAATAACTTAAATACAGGTTTGCCAAGGAGGAAGGCAATCTTACCAGCTTCGTTTATAGTTGGAATAACTTTCTTATTCTCTATATTCATCCAGACAATGTGATGTATATTAGCCATTCGAGCTGCTTTTGCTTGCGAAAGATTATATGACATTCTAAACATAATCATGTCTATATTTTTCATTATATCAAGTCTTGCGTATATTTCTTTAGAGACTTTCCAGTTCTGAAAGTCATGAACTTTTGACATAATATCACCCCATTTTGTAATTCTACAATTTCATATTAATACCTTTATGGAATACTTACCAAGGGAGGTAATAGAATTGACAGGTAAAGAGCTATTATTAGCTCAATTAGAACACTTTAAAAGTGATGGGAAAATAATCGAACTTGAAGATGACCAGCATTCACAAAAGGTCAAAGATACAGCTAAAAATTGCAATGTTCCAGACGAACTTATAGAAGCTTTTTATGCCTATTATAAAGACTTCTTAGACCCTTTTCTTGATAGCGATGTTTATAGCGGTGGCCCATTCGATAACGACGAAGAGGGACTCCTAGGTATCCAATCAAAACTTTGGAACTTCTTTTATCCATTAACTCAGTGTGTTATAAAGAATTATATTGGTATAAGGATGCATACAGTAATCGAACCTTCGTATGAAGATGCGAGTACAATAACAATAATCGTTAGTAACGACACGAGTTACGATGGTTTACCTTGTAGTATTGTAGCTCTTAAAGATATCCGGAAAGCTTGGCAAACTATAGCCCGTAATCCGTCCGAGTTGTACGAAGTTTTATTAAATTACTATAACGATATGATTAAGGTTATCGATCATATTCTTGATATTAATAAATCGTATGTTGTTATTCACTTATCCGGTACTACACTAGTAAGAACTTGGACGTGTCGTGATAAGAAACTAGCTGTTGATATAGCTAAGTACATATCTACAGATATTAGTAATGATATTAACGATGAAATTTACGTAGAGAGATCTCCATTAATACAGCAAGGTAATATATTAGAATCGAAGTCGGAAAGAATATGGAGTTGGGGAGTCGGTACAGAACCTCGTGTATAATTAGCTAATATTTCTATTCTATATTACATTATGAACTGCTGTATATTCATATTGATTGACAATGTGGAATACAATAGTTATAATATATGATATGGAATAGAGGTGAAACGTATGTCGACACCACCAACACATTATGTAAGCCAAAGAGCGCTTGATGATATAATAACCTTTCTACAGCTCAATACATGGAATCGTAAGTGTACAATGAGCTTACAAGATATTGCAGAACGTCTCAAGTATTCCGCCACTACTCTACATAGAGCTCTCAAGAAACTCCAAGCTGACGGAGTTATTGAGATACAAAAAAGTAGTAAAGCTGCAGAACCAAGTACAATTATCTACAACGGAGAGCTTATAGATACATCATTACTAACCAAAGGTAGTCGATTATGTAATGATGTAAAAGATAACAACGAATTAACCCAGGGACTCGTCGATCATATAAATAACTGTCATAATACAATTAAACGTTTAAAGTTAGAGCTTGATCGATACAACGAGTTACGTAGTAGGGTTATGAGCGTAACTCCTGTTAGCGATACTCTAGAGAGTATAATACTTAGCAGACCTCATAAAGATTATAGAACTATACTTTAAAGCAACCAAAACTGGTTGCTTTTGCTTTTATATAAAGGAAATCTATATCGATATGACGGACTATCTAATTGAGTCTATAATTTAATTTATACACGAGTATAAAACATGTCTCGGTGAGACATACTACAACTTATAACGAAAGAAGGAATCTAAATGACCCCAGAACAAGAGAAGGATGCTGCACTTTGTGAAGAGATGGATATTCGTGGCGAAAGTAAAGATTGCTTGGGATGCTCTTGTAGCGTCTGTATAGCACAGCACCCCATTGGCCTGAGTATTACTAAGATTCATGCACTCATAGATAAAGAATTAGCCATTGTAAAGGAAACAAATCCCCAAATGGCAGAGGGTATGCAGCGAATTAAAGAGGTATTGAAATAATGTACCCATGTGACAGTGTTATGTTACAATGAGCAACGGGGATATATAAAAGGGTATTATGAATTAAGGAGGTCAAGTGAATGACGCAAGATGAATGGAAAGCTAAAGAAAAATCGTATCAAGCGAGGGTTACCGCAATTGTTATTCCGCCTGACGTGACACCGCAGCAGATTATAGCCATCCAGGCAGAAATCGATCCCTTATATGCAGAGGCTAGAATCGATTTAGCTAAGACCAAGCGCACCTACGATAGGGTTAAACGCGATATTAAGAACTATGAGAAAATGGTAGGTCTTAACCTCAAACAAATGGTGTCCGATCCTGCTATTCCGAAAGAGTTAAAACCATCTAATGAAAAGGAAAGAGACGCCTGGTGTATCGACTATATCAAGAGGACTCATTTGCCGGGTTATAATATCGATATTTATATTGCCATGAATATAGCAGAAGAGCGACATGTATTTATCGAGGCCGTAGTCGATATCTTAAAAGAGAAAGCTGACAGACTCATTACAGACGTCGCATGTTTAAAGATGGATGCAGAGTTATTAATGAATAGACCTGGTCGTGGTGCTGCTAATATAATAGATAACAATAACTATCCACAACCTCCTCTTGATCGTATTGAAATTCCTAATATAGTTTTGCCGGAACCTAGGCAACCGTATTAATATGTCTGAATGCGAATTCTATGGACGTTGTTTAAGCGGGGCTAAGAATTCGTGCTACAGGTGCATGAATAAAGATCTTTTAAGATTACCTGAAGATAAGGTACGTAACCAACGTCGTAAGAAAGCCGGACACTTTAATAACTCACAAATCGCCAGGAATAATCCATCCTGGCGTAATGCCGAAACTCAAGGTACATTAACTGTAAATGCTATGCCTAGCGCCGTAGAGATGGAGGCTAAGATTAACCCCGGTTCCGGAAATCAAACACATCGTCCAGGAGATTTTCTGGATGATGTGATATTTAATGAGACTAAAGAAAGAAAACCTATAATTACAGGTGGAGGAAAGTTATCTATAACAATAGAAAAAGGATGGCTTGATAAGGCTATTGCAGAGTGTAAGGGTAGGGGCAAGTTCCCGGTAGTTAACTTCAAACTTAAAGATACAGATGATTTGTACTCATTCTCTAAATTCGATACCATTGCAGAGATGGTTCAGATGATTAAGTATCTAAAGAATGAACTGTTTAACTCCAGGGAGCAGTTAAAGATAACAATGCGAGAACTGCAAATCCTTCGCGATACTGTCAGTATGCAACATGAGAAGGAGAGCGATTAATGTGTCAACACCTTATGTACGTAAACGTGATGGTGAAACACTAGCAGAATGGTATCCTGAGAAAATTCGTATGGCAATACAGAAAGCTTTTATTGCCAGTGAGATACCTTATGAAGATCAATGTCTTACGTTATTAATAAGTAAGGTAATTGAACAATTGCCGGATGAAAAGATCATTGATATAGAAACCATCCAGGACGTTGTTGAGCAGACTCTTTGCGTCGCAGGATACTGGAAAGTATCTAGAAGATATGCCGTATATAGAGAACGACGAGCTGCCCTACGCGAAGGTAAGGATGATCTAATGGATGTAATCCGGGATATCGACCGAGAAGCTACAAAGGATAATGCTAATGTAGGGCCCACTATGGCTGGTAAGGTACTTCAGATATCCGAAGCCGCATCTGGGTATTTTTACGGTAAGAGAGTAATACCTCGAGAGTTTAGTGAGGCACATGATAATGGAGACATCCATATCCATGATAAAGCTTGGTATGGCAAAGGACTCAATTGCTGTCAAATACCTTATGAGAAACTAGCTGCTCATGGATTTAATACCGGCCATGGCTTTATCCGTCCAGCCCGTAGCTTAAAGACCGCTGCTATGCATGCGAGCATAATTATCCAGGCAAATCAGAATGAGATGTACGGCGGTCAAAGTTATCCGGATTTCGATAATCAGTTCGTCGCGACCGGAATAATGGAGCAACAACGGGAGAAGATACGTCGTGATTTACGGTATGGCGTAGAACTTACAGGTAAGAACTTTAACGAATTAGATCCGGAAGCCATTGATACTCAGGTAGAAAGAATACTCGATCATAAAGGATTCCAAGCTATGGAGGCTTTAATCTATAACCTTAACACGATGCATTGCTTGCCGTATAGTCAGGAGATTTGGATATACGATACTGTCGAAGAAGAACTCTTACAGATAGCTATTGGCAAATTGGCTGAAATCTTTGAACCCAATCGGTATCAAACTATCAGTCTTAACCATGTGACTGGTAAGGCAGAGATGAAGTATATTACAAGTGTCAGTAAGAAAGATAATAACCGTAGACTTATTACTCTTATTGACAATGAAGGTAGGAAAAATACTACTACCGATAATCATGTTACTATGTGTATGGATGACTACGGTAATGTAACTGGCAGGTTCCCAGAAACATTGAATCATGTTTTATCTCCAAGAGGTATCGATCTCCCACCGGTTAGAGGCGATATCGGTTTAGATCATTATCATTCACGAAAAGTTCAAAACTACTTAGATGATCATATTGTAGTAACTATGGAGTTTGCCAAGATAGCTGGTTATTATGTGGCTGAAGGTAGTGTAGTAGGAGGATCTCAACTCTGCTTTACAGTATGTTCTACTAATAAAGAAGATGAGTTAATCTCTCTTATGCAGCAATGTTATGGAGAGAATATTACTTATAATCGTTATCCTACACCTATCGGTAAACCGAAGGATATACGGTTTAATGTAGGTAAGGTATGGGCCGATATGTTTAAAGACAAGTTCGGCTATGACGCTTATACTAAACATATTCCTGTAGAGATCTTGTTTGCAGAAGATGAAGTACTTATATCATTCCTTAATGGGTACTTCAAATGTGACGGTAGTATTAAAGAGAACTATATTATAGCTACCACTGTAAGTAAGAGATTACGCAATGAGTTAAATCTCATGCTTTTAAGGTTGCGTGAGCTTCCTCATATAGCCGAGAGAACTACCAGTTCGAATTACGGTACATCACTCAATTATGAGATATCTATTAGTGGAATTGCGGAGAATAGATTAGGATTAGAGTTTGGTTGTAAGGTTATGTATGAACAAAAGCATTACGACTACGAATTTCTGAAATCTCTAATCAAAGAAAACAATAAGCTAATCCAGTATAAGAAGATTAAGCCCCATGAAATAGATATATATGCTATGACAGACAAACGACTCGGGGCCGCTACTAACGTATTCCCCGTTTCTATTAATCAATGTCTTGAGTCTAACAGTGGTGATGAATACGTCTACGATTTATCTGTAGAAGATAATGAAACATTCTTGACAGCCGAGTGTATCTTCGTTCATAACAGCAGGGGAGGGGGGCAGATCCCTTTCTCTTCTATCAACATAGGTAATGTGCAAAGTCCCGATGCTGCTAAGATCTGTGAATGGTTCTTAAGAGCTTTTAAAGCCGGTTTAGGGAATGGCGAGCAACCGATATTTCCTAACGTTTGCTTTAAGATTAAGAGCGGCGTTAATATGCATAAGTCGGATCCGTACTATCACCTATTTCGTTTGGCACAGGAAGTTTCAGCTAAACGGCTCAATCCTAGTTGGGTATTCTGCGACAGTAGTTTTAATAAAGACGGAGATATCTCTTATATGGGTTGTCGTACCCGTGTAGTAGCCGACCGTCATGGAGAATCTACTACAATTGAGAGAGGAAACGTAGGGTTTACCACAGAGAATTTACCCAGACTAGCTATAAAGGCTATGTTAAAGCATCCTGATGATACAGATGCCAGGTTAAGTTACTTCTTTGAATTGCATAATGAAGTATTAAACCTTATAGTACGGCAGCTCATGCATCGTTTTGAATATATATGTACATTAAAGGCTAAAGACTTTCCTTTCCTAATTGGTCAAGACTTATACAGGGATGCTGACAAATTAAATCCAGAAGATAGTATCTATCTAGCTGCTAGGCATGGTACACTTACACTAGGCTTTATTGGTTTAGCTGAATGTTTGAAAGTACTTGTAGGTAAGTATCATGCTGAAAGTACAAATGCACTGGCCCTGGGTCATAAAATTATATCTTATATTCGCAAGATAGCCGATGAAGCATGCGAGAAATACGACCTTAACTTCTCTGTTATTGCTACTCCGGCAGAAGGTTTATCGGGTAGGTTTACCAAACTTGACCGTGAAGAGTTTGGGACAATTCCCGGAGCGACTGATAAGAAATACTATACAAACAGTTATCATGTACCGGTTGATTATCCTATTAGCTATTATGATAAAATAGCAATAGAGGGGCCATTCCATAAATATTGCAATGGTGGCCACATGAGTTACATTGAATTCGAAAGTATGCCGCAACACAATATCGATGCTATTGAGAATATAGTATTACACATGGCCGCTTGCGATATGGGTTACGCTGCTGTTAATTATCCAGTAGATTTGTGCAAGTCCTGTGGTACTCATAATAATATAATACCACATGGAGAACCCTGTCCTGTATGTGGAGAAAGAGATAAGATAGATAGGATTCGCAGAATAACAGGGTACATTTCAACACTTGAGCGCTTCAATGACGCAAAAGTAGCGGAAGAGACAGATCGCATACCTCATGTGTGAAAATAATACATGCTCTAATCAGGACACCGTGCTAGACTCGAACGAGTATGAAGTACGTGTAATGGGTTTGGATAGGTGTTGTAAGAGTTGGAAGTTAAATCCCAAGAAGATATTAAAAGATAGTAAAGGTAGAATAGTACCTCAATATACTAATGCTATAATAGCAAATTGCGGTACTTGTCTTTATTACCCTATCCTTACTACCGTGATGAACTTGAAGTATATAAGTGAAATGGGTATTGACATGTAGCATGTAACATGGTATCATCTCTTCATGAGGTGGTACCATGAAAGCTATGACACGTCATAATCGTACAGACATGATGGTTGAGATTGAAATTCTCAAGTTCGGAATGTACGAATCGTTAGTAAAGTATCCCGGAATGTTAGACCCTGAAGGTAGGGGTTATCGAGAGATTAATACATTCCACATATATGTACTTGATCATCAAGCAATGTTATTACACAATAAAGCATTAAAGAAACTTCAGGCTGCTGGCGAGGAACTAAGAACTGTTAGTAAGGGACTCAAAGGTATATACTCTCACCTATTGGAAGAATGTCGTGACTTACCTCAACCGATAGAGTCAGACCTTGAACCTCCAGAAGATCCTCCGCCGCCAGAGTAAAGTTGGTGATACGATGAGTTTTGCCAATCTTCTTAAAGAAGATATAATCGAATTTAAGACCCGAGTAAGGAATTCTTTTAGCAATAACCAATGCTCAGGTTATAGCGGGTTGTGCATAGTAGATGAAAACGGTAAAGAGCTTAAAAATAGCGTAGATTACATTATAGATGGCGGTATTTTAACAGTAAAAGAGCATATCAATCCTATCGGTCTTATGATGCATGCTAGACTCGCACCTATGCCTCTTGAGAAACCTAGCTATGAAAAGTTTACATCTAACAATCCTGTAAAATGGTATAATAAACGACGCAGGAAGTGATTAGTATGAATGATACAAATAAAGTTCAGGACTTAAAGAGCATCCCTGACGTTGAAATCGAGAAAAGATTTAGCTATCATCCTCCTACGGAAGAGCAGCCTCAGAAGTATGAGGAGATTCGCGGTATGGGTAAGGCTTTCGCAGAACTTATCAATGAATTATGTCCTGACAGCATGGATAAACGCGAAGCTATAAAGAAGATTGAAGAGGCTGTATTCTGGGCCAATGCTTCAATAGCTCGTTATAGTTAAGGAATGTCGAAGATGTTAATAGGTAGTGGGCTATACCGAAGGCTAAGGTATACACTGGGATATATTATACATGGCGTATAAGGTGTGGTATATCTCAATTCCAGAAGTCAACACTGTGTAATTCTACTGCAGGGGATTACTAAATCATGAGAGACTGCAATCTCTCATCTACCTATTAGCTTTTAATAATGGATGTTGGCAGATGTCCAGTGCTCACAAACAATGTCCAGTGTGCCGGAGGGTGCAATCCAAGACTGGCACACTGGATGACACAGGGATATAGTTCAATGGTAGAACGGCGGACTGTTAATCCGTATGTTGCTGGTTCGAATCCAGCTTTCCCTGCCAATGTGGCAGCTGCAAGCGGCGCTGCTTCTTGTTCGGATAGATTCTCTAGTTTATTTATTAAAGTGGACTAGAGAATCTATCCTCAAGAAGTACACGTAGTCCACTAAATTGCAGCACATGTCGGTGTAGTCCAATTGGCAGAGACATACGGTTTAAGCCCGTACCAGTGATGGGTTCAAGTCCCTCCACCGATACCAATAATATAAGGTGATGATATAATGTCTAAGAAATCATGTTCAACTTGTTTGTATGGAAATTGCGATATAGAATTTTATGAATTAATTCCATGCATAGAATGTAATGAATTATTATTTTGGGAATTTAAAGACTTAAGTTTCTTAGATATTGTAATACACTTTATAAATATGTAGGGGTGTAGCTAAGTTGGTCTAAGGCATACGGTTTTGATCCGTACATTCGTAGGTTCGAATCCTACTTCCCCTTCCATAACGACGCTGAGTAGAGGTAGCTTGTCAGGTTCATACCCTGAAGGTCGTGGGTTCGAATCCCTCCCCTGAAACCGTTATCATGGAAGAGTGCCCGAGTGGTTAATGGGAGCAGACTGTAAATCTGCCGTGTAACAACTTCGTAGGTTCAAATCCTACCTCTTCCACCATAAGTATTAGAGTTGGCATATCTCTAGAGCTCACATACAATATTCAGTGTGCCCAATGGAACCCACTTAAGACTGGCACACTGAATGACTGGAAGGTTGACAGAGCGGTAATGTGCTTGATTGCTAATCAAAGGCCAGGGTAACACCTGCATAGGTTCAAATCCTATACCTTCCGCTCTAAACTAATTGGTGGTGATTATTATTTCTAATAAATATAAAAAGATTAGAATAAACAAAAATACCACCAATAACGAACATAGATTAGTTATGGAAGCAAAACTTGGTAGAGAGTTACTTAGTTCTGAAATTGTTCATCACAAAGATGAATGTAAAGGAAATAATGAACCTAGTAATTTAGAATTGACCACAAGAAAAGAACATAGTAGATTACATATGCTTGGTAAGAAATTACCCGAATCAACTAGAGAAAAGATGAGAAATAGACCTAGTATAAAGGGTTCTAATCATGTTAATGCAAAACTTAATGAAAAACAGGTTGTATATATTAGATGTTTACTTAGTAATGGCTATGGTATTAGAGAATTAGGAAGATTATTTGAAATACATCACAGTGTAATATCTGATATAAAGAATCGTTTAATATGGAAACATGTATTATAAGGGCCTATACCTTCCGCCATTTATGGAATCATGGAGAGTCGCAATTTATAAGTCGATTCTCCCTCTGTCTCCGCCAGTATTAAATTGTAGACGGTTGATATTTTAATGGCTTTAGCATACCGGAACAATTAACTAAGCGAATAAAAGCCATTGCATTACGGAGGGTAGGCCAACGGTGGTAAGCTGTCTTGAAAACAGTCGAGGTGTAAAAGCCTAGCGGGTTCGACTCCTGTACCCTCCGCCAGGGATAACTGCTGATCCCAACCACTTTATCATGTGCTCAAGGAGTTGCGACCCTTGGGCCTCCTCGGGATGTAGCTTAGTTTGGTAAGGCGCCTACTTTAGGAGCAGGTAACTGGGAGTTCAAATCTCTCCACCCAGACCAGAGGGCTTCACGCCCTGTAGTGGCAGCTGCAAACGGCGCGACTTTAACCAGTGATATAACTCCATAAGCTGATGTAATATATCTGCTAATATGGGTAAAGGATCTATCACGGATTAAGGTACACGTAGTCCACTAAATTGCAGCATTATCGCAGGTTGGAGCAATTGGAAGCTCGTCAGTTTCATAAACTGGAGGTTGCCGGTTCGAGTCCGGCACTCGCAACCAAACATTAAAGGAGTGATATTTATAGATACAAATAAATTTATATTTCATGTATGTACGTTTCCAGATGAACCAGATTTAATTGTAGTTACGATCAATACTAAAGAATGTTGGAATAATTATCATTATCTTACTGATAGTTATACCAAAGAAGAGTGGGATATACTTAATCCCATATTAGATGAACTTTCTTTAGTAAGTTTAGCGGATTCTTCTTTTGAATCTATGATTGATAGAGACATACCCACTCTTGTAAAATTACTTATTTCTAAAGGTTTAGAGCAAGATTCTGAGTTTAGTAACTGGATGGAGATCTAAAGATGAGTAATAGGTTGTAACCGATCATCTTCCGGGTGTAGCCCAATTGGTAGAGACATACGGTTTAAGCCCGTACCAGTGATTTAGGGTTCGAATCTCTCCATCCCGACCAAAAATTAATTTAGGTGATGATTTAATGAACTTTAAGGAGTGAATAATATATTCGCAAAAAGTCATTATAATTGTTCTAATAATAGTAGTGAATTAGATGGTGTATATGTATTTGTTATGTCTGGCATTGAAAAAGATATGCTCGAAGAGGCTATAGGAAATGTAAATTTCGTTCCTAAAGATGTTTAGATAGGATTTGTAATTTAAAATCTATCGGTAAAGCATTTAGAAGAATCAATAACCCGATAGAATGTAATATTTCATATACGAAAGCACTTTTACAATTATTATTACAGTTGGAAGGAATTAAAGATGACAATTAAAAGAAAATTAGTATTTGTTATAACAATGGAATTTGATATGAAACTTATTTAAGGGCCTTTAGCTCAATGGTAGAGCATCCGGCTCATAACCGGTTGGTTGGGAGTTCGAATCTCTTAGGGCCCACCAGAGCCTTATTAATAAGGCAGGATTGACTACACCTTGAAGTAGTTGGGTTTCGGGCTGTACCCGGCATCGATAAGTATGTCAAAACAGTACTAACTTAGTGCTTCGACACTTTGACCGGGTCTTCCTATCTCCCCGGTCATTGTCGGGATGTGGCCTAGCTTGGTAAGGCGCCTGTTTTGGGAACAGGAAATCGGGGGTTCAAATCCCTCCATCCCGACCATAATAATCTTTTATCCAAGACTGTAGTATTTTACTATAGTCTTTATTTTATAAAGGAGGTGATACTATGAAATGGGTACCAGGCCCTGTTATGCAAGACTGGCTATTTGCTCTAACATTAAAAGAGCAGACAGTTCTTTTACTAAGTCTAAGGGGGTCGGATATAGGAGCTACAGTAGAGGTTAAATCATTAACCAGGTGGATACGTTCTATCGTTTTAAGAAATGCGGCACCGGATAAGACATTCATGAAACGTACTTATTTTGGTAGGATAATAGATATGGCAGAGGCTAATCCTCCTGCATTTGATATGTTATCTGTACACGTATTCGGTCATCTGATGCATGCATTTGAAATAATAGGGTACAAGCACCCGGATACCGTCGTCCGGGCAAAGGCATTACAAGCATATTTAGATCTTTGCGAGTACATGCATGTTAATCCGGAAACCGAAGTAGAGATGTCCGCTAGACTAAGTGACGAGGTGTAATAACATGAGAGATATAAAGGAAATAGAAGAGGACATAAGAAGTAGGCAACAATGTATTAATAAATTAAATAAAGAAATCATCGTATTTCAAAGAGAACTTCTTGAGACTAAGACAGGTTTTAAACCTGATGATATAGTAGAAGATCGCGAAGGACGTCGTGGCGCTCTTTGTCATTGCGAAGGTTACACTCCTTCTTCTTGGTATTGGAGGAGATTTAAAAAGGACGGAACCCTTTATAAATCTGTCGAGTATCTACCTCCGAATGTAATCTTGATAGAAAAGAAAGGACGAGAGTAGATGTGTAAACCGTTTATCAAATGCTTAGGAGGAAAGGGTAGTATAACAGATGAGTTAATGCAGAGAATGCCTGCAGCGTATAATAGATACGCTGAACCTTTTGTAGGTGGCGGCGCATTATACTTTAAACTCCATTCGCTTGGTCTTATGAATGGCAAACATGCTATCTTGATAGATGGTAATAAAGACACCGCTATTTGCTACATGGCTATTAAAACGAATCCTGGTGGTGTATTGCAAGAGATAAGGAACCTACTTGCCAGATATCCATTTAACAAGCATCCAGGCGACCATATTACCGAAGGTAACTATTACAAGGTAAGAGAATTCGATAGAGACTCTGGATGGAATCCCTCGCCAGAGGAACGGGCCGCTCGGTACATATACTTAAATAAGACTTGCTTTAATGGGTTGAGCCGCTATAATAAAAAGGGGCAATTTAACGCTCCTATAGGTAACTATAAGAATCCAATCATCTACGACTCATTACTCATTACGTCTGTAGCATCTACTCTTAAAGGACAAGTCATTATCCATGGAGACTTCGAATTGGTAGAGCCGTATATATCAGCAGGAGACTTTATATATTTCGATCCTCCATATAAGCCTATCTCTGATACGGCAAAATTCACAGAGTACACAGACAAGGGCTTTCCTGATACAGAGCATATCAGACTTAAGAATCTAATCGATAGACTGACTGCAAAGGATGTCTTTTGTATGTGCAGTAACTCTGCACATACGGATATAAAAACATTGTTTCAAGGATATAAGATCGATACAGTACACGTACGAAGGAATGTTAACTCTAAAGGTACCGGCCGATCTGAAGTTCCTGAATATATAATCATGAATTATTAAAAAGAGGTGATACTATGATCGAGTACGCTATATTTATATGGACAAGATTTATCGATCTTACCTGGTGGCAAATGATTCTATGGATATGTTATCTGTTTTACTTTGGGGTAAGGGCTCGCGATTTCTGGATAGAGACAAGAGAAGGAGGCTTAATAAAGGGATACAGGCATGTGATGTTTGGATGTGATAAATACTTCAGGGTATATCATATTTTTAGAATCGTATTTGATATACCACCGGCAATTATAGGGTTATTCTTTCCTATACTGCGTAAGGTATTCTCGTATAAGATTTATACATTTAAGAATGATCCTAAGAATAACTTCAATAGTAATAGTGATTTATGAATAATGTAGTCGATGTGTTTAGAAATCATGAAGGATATTACATTCTTTTCAAGAGTGGTAGACTACGTAAAGCACCTAAATGGTATTACGATAGAGCTGCTGCTCACGTTAGGGAAAGACTATTTAAGCAGAGAATAAAAAGCGAAAGGAAACGGTGATACTAACACATGAGTAGCACTTATGAATACTAAGACATGGATTATACTAACTGTAATAGCAATTGTAACTGGATTAATAACCGGTTACTATATGTTCGATGATTTTTGGGACAATATTAAAGTTAATGAGTAAAGACGGGAGCAATTAAGCCCCGTCTTTCGTATTGAATAACTGTATTTTTCCTTCGGTACTACTCTCGATCCATTCGTCTGTAAATCCATTCTCGTAAGAGGTAAAGAACCAGACTACATTTGTTTCCGCACATAACGCAGAAAGCTCTTCAGTACGTTTCCATGTTGTTGTAGTACATAATACGATCGGGAATTGTAACTCACTGTCTTTCTGCCAATGCCGGCTATCAAAATACAATTGATACCTGGCTATTTTCTCCTTCCACTGCTTTAAAGACATCGTTCCTCTATCGTGCTCGTAAAAGAAATGGAACCCATCTTCTTTATTAAACCAGTACTGACAATACCCATCCGGCTCTAACCTATAATTAAGTTCATCCATTTCAAACGATACATAATTATGATGCTCTACCTTCCACACTCCAGGGAGATGGCCCGCTACCTTAGCGTTATTGACCAGCCATTCTCTGAAGCTATTAATCTCTATAATATGGGCTAAGTAAGGTATTTGTACATCATTCCTTTCTTTCTTCCACTTTAATTCTTTCATAGTACATCCCCACCATCCTGCTAGTATCATAGCCCCTATAACATCAAGTGTTACATACTGTGGAGAACTCCCCTTATTTAACCCAGGGTCTACAAAGAATCGGTCAATTATATGCCACCGGTAATATTGTTTAAGCCTCCGCCTAGCTATGATGTCTGCGATCTTATTCGGGTTACCATTAGAGTCTATACCAAAGAATTCACTACCCAGGTGTCTTGGTATCACACATTTGCGGTAATATACCGCCTCCAGAACCTTCAAATCCCGGGGTTGAAGTACTCGACTTTTTAATAGCTCCTGGTATAGCCTTAAGGGATCCTCTAGGTTTATCCTTTCGTACTTTGATATTTTGCGGTTGCTTTTGAATGGTAGCATCTGTTACCGTATCCTCCTTGGTAGTCTTGTATCTTGCTTCTATATCTCTAAAGCACTGCATAATTGACACATGATCTCTTGTATGGAGTTTATTAATAGTTTCAGTAACCTTTCCGTAATCCTTAAACAGTTTCCAATATAAAGGAGTATAGAAGGTGAAGGGTTCGGGTGATAATTTCTTCATCCTACAAACTCCTTCAAGTCCTTCGTTTATATCACAAGTAAAGCTCGTCATATCCTGAGATTCAAAGCCCGGAAACATCTTGGAGATAACCGGGGCCGAAGCGTCTCCAATATTCATAGCGACCTGTGTAAATGTATTATCAGCAATAATATCAAATATCCTATCCGGCAACTGGCTTTTAGCCTGGTGAGTTAAGATAAGACCATTACCACATTCACGAGCCATAGCTAGGAGTCTTTCAAACTCAACAGGATCTTTAGCAAATTCCTCGAATTCGTCTAGGATAGTAACATGAGTCTCTCTGTCATTCTCGTGCCGACCATCTTTTAACCTTTTAAAGGTATCTTGCCGTATCATAGTCATTAACATAGTGGCAAAGAGCCTTTGAATTTCAGGAGTATTAGTCCCTATATTGAGATTGATTAATACAATCTTCTTCTCATTCATAAATCTCTCCCAATTTAAAACGTTACTTCTTTGAGAGAGCATCATACGAGGTCTAGTACTTTGCATAATCTTCTCTAACTTATTAATAATCGGCTGAGCATCCGGGTCATCATAAGCATTTTTCTTCCCTACGAACTTCTTCCAGTACTCATAAACTTCTGTGTACTTCCCCTGTTGGTATAACCTCTCTAGATCTTCTAATCTTCTTCTACGATAATTACTATCAGTAAACATTCGGTATACTTCCATTATGGTACCATTCTTATCATTGACGGAAACGGCTAACACAGCCTGTCGCAGTACCTTCTGACTTCGAGCTTGAATGGATTTCTCTCCAAAGGCACTAATGAATATATCCACAATTAGGTTTGCTAAATCATATGGTGGCATACTTACAGCCATGATATTCATTGGTATAAAGAAATCATCACTAGAGAGGTCTACGTATACGACACGCTCTCTTTCACTCTTATTTAGATACCCTATAAATCTATCCAAAGTGGTACCCTTAACATCAAAGAATGTAAGTCCGGCTTTTTTAATAACAGCAAGAGCCATGGATATTAACATAGTACTCTTACCAGCACCGGTACCTCCTATAATATAAGCATGTTGTCTTAGCATCTTTACATCTCTAAAGGCAAGCCATTTAGTTCTACCCCTAAATGTAGAGTATCCAAATGGTATTGCATTATCGTTAATGGCATCCCAGAATGTTTTGTATGTCAGGACTTCTTCTGGAACGGGTAGTTTCTTACTCTTGAGTCTTTCCACATAGGGTACTCTTTTATCCGGGAAGTGTACAAAATAAGCAAGTTCATTACTTGATAAAAGGTTCTCTGTTACATAAGGAGGTATCTTTCTTTTACAGAAGTTATCAATCCATTTATTCGTAGGTTTTACCTTATTTACTATAAAGCTATTACCATCACTTATTGTGGCAAAAGCGCTGGCCATAGTAGATAAGTTACTCATAGCTACAGCATCGTTACTAGCTATGGCTATAATGCGAATATGGGTATCAAATAGTATCCCGCTGTTAATCTTATCTTTCATCTTTTTAATATCTATGTTACTGTACTTGGGTGCTGGTATATTCTTAGTACCTAGTATGTAAATTGCATTTCCTAGTGTTAGTATAGGCCCGAATACCTCTGTAATCATCTTAAGGTTACTGTTTAATTTAAGAGGTTCGCTATGGGTTTTTGCATAGTTATTGAGATAGAATTTACCTTTCTCAATATATCTACCGGATACCGGTCTTGTTAAAATCTGTACTATCACCTCGCAACCTGATGCTAAATTTGTACCTGCGGATATTATATTAGTTACAGGGTCTCCAGGCATCTTCTCTCCACGAATCATCTCTATATTGAAGATATAGTTCTTTGCTAATTCAAGTTCGATTGCTTTAACCGACCGCCCTTTGAATCTATCCAGAGTTAACGGATCTTTAATAGGTTTTAACTCAGCAGCTTTATGCACGGCATTTAAGGTTCGCTGCATAGTATTATCCAGTCTACGAGGGTACCATTGAATCATCTTAGCTTTATGCTCTGAGAAATGGAATTCAGTAGAGAAATGCATTGGCACCTCGCATCTACCAAGTACGCCTAAAGAATCCCAGTAATTCTTTAAGGCTTGCGCCCCTAACTCTGAATTCCTTTCGACCAATACCTGCCTTGTAACTCCGGTGGTTAATACGTCGTCCATTTGTTTTCCAACCATATAATCTCTGATAGCTTTAATGCCGGCACTGGTAGTAATAGTTGCTCCTAATACTCCTCCTATGATTAAACTTACTCCCATTAGTACATCCCCGCAAAGTCCATTACTTTATTAACAACACCTCCAGCTAAGTCACAGATAAGTCCTACGCATACCATAGTACCAATAAAGACTAGAAGCCTAGCTACGTTGCCATAACCGATGGTAGAGGCTATGGTAGCAGTAATTCCGCCTACAATAGCTATCAAAAGAACCTCTATAATGATAAATCCAGGGCCTCCAATTCCGAAGGTAGCGGCCGCCGCAGCAGCTTTAGTACTACCGCTTATCGCTGCCATGACAGGTGCCGGTGTTGTTAACTTTACAGCCTCTACAGCTACAAAAGCCATTGCACAGAATCTACGGAGAGATTTAAGCTCTTCAACTTTCTTCACGTTGGGTTTAGGCTTTCTCACATTACATACTATCATTCTCATATTACAGTCTCCTTTCATTTAAACTCTGTTTTACATACTCTTCTTCCTCACTGTTTTTAATCATCTGGCCCCATTCATTATGCAGCTCTACTTCTTTAACCTTCCCATCTTTAACGATAGCCCAGAAAATCTCTTTTCCTATACCACCTCTTACAATTTTCCCACGGTAATCTTCTTGCATAACCTGCACTCTCTTTAGTAAATCTCCATTTCCCTGGCTACTTGCGGGAATCTGACCACTACTAGAGCAGTGAGAGCCAAGAAAAGCTCCGACCCCTAAGATTACAACACCCTTGATAAGCCATAGCGGAATGATAAATCAACACCTCCTATAAATATACTATAGGATACCGCTGTTCTTGCGTAGTATGAGGAACAGAGGCTACAAGATTAGTAATAACGATGATTGTCAAAACGATAACGATGATACCTTTAATTAACGATTTCACTCCCCTTTTGTTCACCTCTATTTACCTCCTTGATACCTTCTTTAATCTCTTCAACCTCAGCCTGTAGTGCATCTAAGTATATGATTAACCTATTGCCGCTAGTAGCATTTATCTTGGTAGGTTTGCTACACTCTTCACGAAACTTTCGCATAGTCTTCATAGCCATGTCTAAGTTCTTTTCAAAGCATTGAATATAATCCATTTAGTTAAACCTCCTATAAGGTATTCGTTAACACATATAAGACAACAACACCGGATTAACTGGCGTCACAAAGATACACTACATCTATTCATAATAAGATCTAGACTACCGATACCGGTTTGTTAATATATATGCTAACATAGGTTTATTTATCTAGTTTATTTTATATACCAAGTAAATAGTGCCTATAAAGAAAAGAAAACCCTCTTAAGTTAAGAGGGTTTTATATATTCCATGAACCTATGAGTAAACTTACTGAATTTAAGATGCCTATCCAGAGCCAGGTGAGATAGGTACCCTAAACCCAGTGGAAACGAAATAACCATTAGAATTAAAGCTACATCAATCGTATGAAGGAATCCACGATGTTTGGTAAATAACCACATTGGTAGAAACCGTCCAACATAACTATTACGACAATCAGCATCCGGGAGAAGGCTACCGATTGCAACTAGGACAGTATCTAATCCCGATAATTTACCAAGCACGACTCCAGCAATTAAATGCGTTATTCCACTCGTCTAGCATCACCTCTCCCCCCTTGTCTAATAGTATGTACTATGTGACATGGTTTATACCTATTTTCTATAAATATTATACGACATTATACGACATTTTGTGTAGGTTTAATAATATGTAATATATGACATTAAATAAGCGGATTGCCCGCTTATTTAATGTCAAGCTTTGTAGGTTCTGATGTAATACTGGTATTGCCTCTCTTATCGACTGCTGTAACAATAAAGTAATAACAGCCATAGCGTAGCTCTGGAGTTGTAAACTTAGTACTTGTAATAAGATTCTTATTTAAGTTTGTGTACGGGCCTTCCTGCCGATTAGATACCAGTATGTTATATCCGGCTAAGTCAGTTGCTCTACTAGGCTTCCATGTTATTTCAGCACCCTGGCTATTCAAGGCTACATAAGAAGATGCAGCCGTATACATTAGCTAAATCTCCTTATCTCCAGTATTAATATATCGCCTTTGATAAGTGGTTCGTCAAATTCGATTGTAGTAGGATTGGTCTCAGCGTAAGCTCCCCAGGGTGTTGCCTCGGTTATTGGGCTTTGCCGGCTGCCGTTTACATAGACCGCGAGTTCATTTGTACCTACCTTATACGGAACGCCTATAGTAACCTGAAATTGCTCATCCTCTTCTATCATCATATGGTACGTGATAATTCCTAATGGCTCGTTCCAGATATGATAGGTAGGCGCTTCTTCTTCTACGGTTATTACATCTGCTATAAATTCATTACTAAACTCTCCACTAGTAAGTACCTTGAATTTAATAGTACCAATTACCGTCGAGGGAATGAATAATGATATCTCCGTATCAGACCAGTACTCTGTAGCTACAGGAGTATTATTAATAAAGATTGTCCCAGATTCGCCAAAGTTAACACCAAAGACAGTCGTTACCTGTCTTTGAATAGGTTTTATCGGACTGGTAGATCTTATTTCAGGGTTCGGGGATATTACTAAGCTGTGTGGAAGACTTACTAATCCATCACATTCGACAATAACCTGTTGAGTACCGGTAAAGTTGGCTGGCGGAACTACTCTAACCCTGTCTGGAGGTATCCATTCCAAGACCATCAATGGTACTCCATTGATGGTGACATTACCATGGTCTAAGAAGCCATTTCCAATGAGAGTAAACTCTCTACCTTGTAAAACCTTGACCGGCTCGTGACTTATAATCTCAGGACTAGAATGAATCTGGAAATTATAGTACTCAGAAGTTACTCCGCTCAGTGTAGTAACTTTAACAGTAGCTTGTCCTCTTGCTACCGATGGTAGATTTATTCTTATACTACTGTCTGACCAATAAGTAGGTGTAAGTTCTATATCGTTTACATAAATCTTACCCATCTGTGCTCTAAAGTTTACACCGTTAATAGTCATTTCCTGTCCCGCAACTGGATTTAGAATTCCGTTAATCACAGGATACATCTTAATCCAGAGTAGATAGGCAGAACTCTTTAATGTAAATTGTTGAACAATAACTTCGGCATATTCTGAGATACTGTTAGGTAATAGACACTCTATACGAGTATCCATCCAAGTAACTAATTGAGCTGGTCTACCTCCGATGTAAACGGCTCCAGTATCGTTACCAAAACCTTGCCCATAGATAGCTATATAGCTATCTTCGTCCGGTTCAATTGGATCGATCCTGTTTATAATTGGATTATTACCGACTGCCGCTATATTAACAACGACCGAGTTACTGTAGCCAACTTCTGTCTTAACTATAAAGGACATCGATTGGTCTATAAACCGTGAAGGTATAGTAAGTATTATCTTATTATCTGCCCATGAATCGTAAGAAGTCTCATAGCCATTGATGTATACCATTCCGGATGCGCCAAAACCCGTACCGGTAATCGTAGCTATATCACCACTGGTTAATGTTTGTGGAGAGACATATGATATATTAGGCATTATAATTTAACCACCAAGAATTGTACCTTTATATATTTGTTCTCCTGGCGCTTCATGAAATACGCAAAGGGTTACCTCCGCATTTGCAGGTAATAGTATACCCCTGTCTGCAATATAAGCATTTCTCATATTAGGATGAACTTGCTGAGCGTACCATGGATTGCTATCATCGAATGTTTGATTTGGAAAGTTAGCATCCCACCATTGAGGTGTTAGGTTTCTAACATACATTCTAAATTCAGCAGACCAGCTACCTGTCGCATTAAAGCCTATTAGGTAACGTACGCCGTCAGCTATCCATTTGCTAATAATGGTTTCTTGTTCTGGTTGAACAATTGTACCTTTATTATTTCTGGCAAGCATGACTATTCCCCTTTCAACGGCGACGGTACAGTAATACCCACTCTCCTTAGTCTCCTTAATAAGGACTCTAAGTTAAGGGGCATATCGTAACGTATTCTGATTAGCTTAATACCACGTTCATTACAAACTTTATTCTTGATCTTGTCACATCGTTTCTGATGTTCAAATGCGTCGATTGAAGAATGAAAGTACGTTGAATATTGAACATGTTGCCGACCATCAACTTCGATAGCCAACTTTAACTCAGGATAGTACCTATCTAATTGCATAGGACTACCATGGGGGCTTTTAAGCCATGAATAAAACCCGTTATCTATGGCTATTAAATTTGGCAATATCTTATTAAACAGCATCATTACTTTCCACTCGCGTTTAGAGTTGTAAGGGCCCTTGCTGTTTCTGGGTTTTACTTTCGGTTTACCTTTATTCATGGTCGGAGTGTCCTTTAATATATGTTTTGGCAGCTAAACGTTTCCGATTTATAGTAGCTCTACACAGGCCCAGTGTATTTGCTATCTTCTGATCTGACATCTCGTAGATGTAGTATAACTGCAAGATTCGTCTATCCAGGGGATTAAACTTTAAATAAGCTTCTTCACATGTAAATCCGCAAATCCAGTTTTCATCTATTTCACTTGTGAGTTCAGTTTGTTTACATCGACCCTGCTTGTATATTAAGTTATCGATGAAGTCCTGGTTATCAAGTTCTTCATCTGTATAATTAAAGTTCGTTAGTTCGTTAGCGAAAGCTGAAGGATCTGTAATTAACTTTTGCAGGTGCCTATGTACGTAATAGTGAAATGATTTCTGCACATAGGTATGAAAGCAGTAAACCCCATCGTCCCGTAACTTATACCTATTGGCCATTTCGAGTAAGATACAAACAAGTTCATTGTACACTTCTTCTTTTTCATTATTCTTGAATATGTTTTGTATCCAGGATGCACGTTTAAGGATCTCTTCAACAACATCCTTGTACTTGTAATAGCCGTGTAATCGTTTCAGTACGTAAGGTTTTTTGATATATAAACCTACATATGAACGAAGAGATGTGTCAGATATATCGAGCCGGCCATATTTGATGAGGTTTATAAACTTCATGATAAAACCTTCAAAATGTCTAACGATTTCATTAGCCGCATCATTATCTCCGTCTCGATATCGCCTGACCAGATCATCTAACTCTTTGTATTCAAGCAATTAGATTAGGCCTCTTTGATTGATGTAGGTATTATATTGTAGGTATATAAACCCGCCACTGCATCTGCCATATCATCTTGCTTAGGAGCCCGTTTCTTTCCGATATACTCCGGTATAATATGTTTTAATACAACTGGTTGGTTCTTAAATATATCAACGACCTTCAACATTACTTCTTCTTTCTCCGCATGTTTAAATCCTGTAATTGTAAATTTGATTTGTCCGTTTTCAAATGTACCGACCCTGATGTTATTAAGTCCGGCTGCGAGCTGTATAACTCCGTCAGCCTTACCCATAGAGAGTGCGTTCTTTACACTAGTACTCTTGCCGAGAAATTTCTCTTCCATTATCATATACTCTACCTGGAACTCCTTGATTAAAGTGTCAACACGGTTAAAGATATGACTTAATCTCTTTTCTAGAGGATGTTTACTATTAGTTGTCACTCTTTCGATATACATGATATTTGGAAGATGTGTATTGAACTCGCACTGGCCAATAGCGATTCCGCTAGAGGTCAAACTACCGTCTACAAACATAACTATAGACATCGATCTACCCCCATTCTTTAAGATTGGTAGGCAGTGTCTCGTCAAGCGCATCGGATACATTGTGACCAATACTCATTTCCAGCATCTTAGTTACTATTTGAGTATGCAATGATTCTAACTTTTCTGCCTTGGTATTACTATATGCAGCATGAAGTTTTCCATGAGAGTTGGTTAATGTTACTACTTCAGCTTCTATTACTTTAGAAGTACGTTTAGCTAGATCGCCGGCTAGTGTAGTATCTAATGTATTTCCTTCTCTTGAATAATGTTTCCAACCTCGGGCTAATACAGTACGTGTTAACCGGCTATGTTCTTGTTCGATACTCTCCTGAGTCCATCCTTCAGGAGCTCCCTCTTTGTGCCATTTATGAAGTTTCTCATGGCTCGCTAAAGCCTCTATCATATTTCCAGCAGGTACTTTAAGTATATTATTAGTCGATTCAGTAACGGTGGACGACTCTCGAACGGAATCTTCAATACGTTCCTGAGCATCCCATTGTTCTTTTAAGTCAGGATCGAGAATTTCAAGTTTACCATCATCTGATTCTTTAAATACAGGTTGGCCCGTACGGGCGTTTCTAAATGTAATCATGTAGTCCTCCTAAAACCACTGTTTTCTTAGACAGTGTAATCGGTACGAGCAGGTATGACACTGACCACCCAGGTTAGGTACAATTAATTCATGTTTGATAGCTTTTTCGAAGTTATCCAGTATCTTAACCAGTCGTTTGTAATCTTCTGTACCTCTGGTACTTTTATATATAGCACCAGTATCTAAATACAGGTATTGGACATAGCTCTCCTTTGTCTTAAGAAGGTACCTTAAGGCAAAGGAAGCCGCTGTCAATTCTACATCGTGCTTTAATTGCGTTTGTTCGGCTCTACGCTTAGACATTCTGACATCAATAAGTTCGACTTCTTCATCGACAATTCTAACCAGTTCTATCAATCCTGATACGGTGTGGCGACCCAATGGAACGGTGTAGGTTTGTCCTACCAGTATGGGAACACCTGGCTTCTCTTTATATTGCTCCCTTAATCTAAGGCCTATATCCAGCCCTTGCCGTTCCTTAAAACGAGGATTATATGTTATCTTATTACCATTCGAGTATAAGTGTGAAAGGATCTGTTGCATACTTCTGCCGGGACACCATATTCTACCCCAAGCTTGCTTTACATGATAGCCAGATGGGTAATAGTTATTCTGTACCTGATTAAATAAGTAGTAGAATAACTGATGTATAGCCTGATTAAATACCTCATGTACCATGAATCTCTTTTGGGGTATTAGATTGTCTTTGTATTTGAGCTTCCACATTAGAGGACATTGCATATAAGTATTAAGCTCTTTAATATCTACAACCAATTGTGACTACCTACTTTACTGACAAGTTACGCAGCGCATAAAGATTTCTTCTATCTGCTCTCTAACCTCTTCTACCGTATTCTTGGTATTTAACTCGTAGGAAAGTTGTTCGGGATTTTTACTCCGTACTGGCATTTCCTTAACAGTATATAATACCTCTGAAACATTATACTTTTGTATCAATGTTTCAATTATTTGTGTTACGGTTATAGAGGTTATGTTGGCAGCTTTATTTACAAAGATAAATGCATTCTTATTAGCCATCGTTAAATGAAACGCATGAATATTATTTAGACTGTTCAATCTTTCTTACCTTCTTTCGGATCTTATTTACCTTATTACGTACGATTGATGTAGCTTTACCCTTTGTTAATTCGTCACAATCTCTCCCGGATAGTGCTTTAACAAATGCCATTTGAACCGGCGTAGCGGGTCTTTCTTTCCAGTTACCCATTATCATGGTAATCGCTATCAGAATGATAAACCGAAGGTATTAGAGTCTGGTAATCTCTTAGCTTCCCGTCGTTTTATCTCTTCTTGTGCAGCTTTTCTGTGCCGATCGGGATCCATTCCGGTTGAGAGGTCGAGGGTAGCTCCAATCGCTTCGTCACATGCATCATGTAATAAGTTTTTATACTGGTAAGCTCTCCGTTTAGGATCTTTACTAAAATCGTTAGTTCGAATTGGCTTACCGCAAGCTTGACATATAAGCTCACCTGGCTTAGAAGGAACCTTTTTAGGTGGTACAAAATCTATAGTTTGAGAATAGTCTATACCAGGCACTTCATTTACACCAGCATTAATCTTAGGGATATTTACCTTTCCCTTAAATTCTTCCCTGGCTCTCATTTTGTTCATCTCCTTTCTTCTTACCCTCGTTAATACTGGGTAAGAAATGCATTAATCTGTGCCGTTGATTCTCTCGTCTAATCATAAAGTTGCGAGCTCGCTCATCATGTCCACATATAGGAACCTGGCAATTTCCACACTTGATGAACAGATGACTGGCCTTAACTTTACATTTATAACAGATTTCACACGGTTGGTAGCGAGTACAACCCGCTTCTTCAACCTTTTGTCTGTAGTAATCCTTTCTACTACTCCATTCGTTTAATTGGGACATACTTTGACATCCTTTCTATACCTGTAAGTAGGCCATCCTTTCGGATAACACCGTCTAACAATTCGTTGACCAAGTAATCGTTGAATTACATGGACGGCATTTACAAAATCTCTAGCTTCATCAGGATGTTGACGATCCATCTCCCAGAAAGCTGCCATACATTGATTAAGACCATCCATACAGTTCTGTTCCAGCTCGGTAAGACCAAGCTCATTAACGGATTCCGGTATTGGTAGATCGGCTTTTCTCTTTTCCAACCCCTCCATTGTAAACCTCCTAATGATCTGTGTTATAAACCGCCTGAGTATAAATAGCCGTTCTAGCTGCATTAGCTTCTTCGAAGTAAGCCATCTCTGGATACATCTCAAAGAACAATCTGCCCTTATAACTATTATACTTGTTCTTATCGACCTTAACTTCGTATACAGGTTGTTTCTCTACTACACCCTTTCTCTCCCAATAACAAGCTGCGGCTTCTCCCTTAAGACCTACTTCGTTGTAACAAACAAGGATACTTTTAGCTTCATACTTAATCTTAACAGTCTCCCGAATATCCTCTTTGGTAGGTCTCTTATAGTTATTTAGTTTACGAAGCTCCGCTGTACATATTATAGGAATGCCAAGAGTGTTTGCCAAATCCGATACCGTTTGAGCAATGTAATCATATTTGTTTTTATCATTGCCTACGACCATAGTATTGGCAGTTGTTAAATCATGAAAGTTATCTATAATAACTACTAACTTAAGAGGAGTGCTCTGGCTCTTTAATTTGATACACATCCTCTTAATTTCGTCAGTAATATCTTCTATATCTGTACCAAAAGCAGTAGAATCAACGGCTCTATATCTCCAAGCGGCTTGTTTCAACATTTCAATACCATGAAATACTCTGGTATATAAAATAGGATGAGAGTCTTTATAGGCGTTAGGATTACTTACAGCATTAATCAGTACTTTATTAGCCGCCGCCAGTATTCTGGCAAGCTTGTCCTTTAGAGGATCGTCTAGTGAAAAAGAAAGAACATATGCGTCAGGGTTGTTATTGTATATGTTCCATTCTAACATAGATAGCCAGGACGACTTCCCGATATTACTATCACCTGCGACTACATGAAAGCCCGCTTGTAGTTTATTTAGTGCTTTATTTAGTCCACTCCATCCGGTATCAAACCCGTGATTATCTGATTGTATCTCTTTGGTAAACTGATCTATGGAATTCAACTGTTCTGCTACATAATCGGGCATATTAACGGTCTGATTAGATTCGCCTAATATAGGTCTCTCTCTATAATCTGCTGCACATGTTGAGTTTTCCTCTATTATATCTGGTATTTCATCAGGGATGTTACATATCTCTTCCTGATAACAGTATTCCGGTTCCCTATCCATGCTTATTTACCTGTCCTTTCTTTCGACGTGATGCAAACTTACATTTTGTAGGTTCGCATTCTGATAGAGCGATCATAGACCCACAACCCCAAGTTTTATTTGTCGTATACGCCGACCGAACCGTGCTTAGAAGCTCAGAGGCTGGTAGACTTGGCACACAGCATTTGTTATTCCAATCGTTCATTAAATCACAAGTCTCGTCATAAGGTTTACCAAACTGTTTAAAGAAGTTAGCCAGGGCAGCAGCGCTATTATTCCGCCGACCTTCTGCTATCTGGAAGTTTAGTATATTATCTACACAAGGAGGAACGAATTTCAGTCGACGGCCCGGTGCGTCATCTATTCGGTTAGGTTTAAAATCCTTAATCAACTGACTAACCTTCTTGATAGCTTTAGCTACCGGAGCTGGATTCTTTATTTCTATCTTTCTCATCGTACTGGCTAATTCTTTTACCTCTATAAGACTTTTTGATACGACTTCTTGGTAAGTTAATGGTACTTTGTAAAACCCGCTGTCCTCGTGTCTGCTGTTTATTAATCGCCATAATCTCACCCTATCGTATATTCTAGTATCAAGCGTATCGTTAGGACAATATGTCTTAACTTCCATGACCATCTGTTTAAAGATTTCATTTAGATACTCATGAGGCTTATACCCTATACATTCGGCATGAATTAATAAACTTATACCCTTCTTACCGGAGAAATAAAAGCGTATCTGTTCCGTCATGATTCCATAGAATACATCATAAACGGATACGGCATGCCGTACATCCTCTACTACTTTTCTCCAACCTGCTTCAGCTATGTATGGATCGGGATTGATAAGATCTTTATTGTCAAAATCGTTGTAGAAGAAGTCTGCCCATAACTCACCTTTCTGGTCTCCTTGCTTATACCTATAGGCGGTGGTATAGATTCCGACATTTCCGTGCATTTGCCTAAATTCTTCAATCTTGTCTATCGTGAGTATTATATTACGATGAAACCGGTTTCGTGGTAGTGCTACTCCCCCTTCTATCCAGAGGAATTCTTGGCTTATAGACAACACTAAGGCCTCCATTCTCTGTCAATTCAGTAAGTCTTGTCTGCATTAATTCCATGGCTTCTCTGGAATAGTCCTGAATAACCAATGGAGTATTGGGCTCTAGAATTTCACCAGCTATCATCTTGTTAACTATAGTGTCGATCATATATAATACATGATCTATACCATAACCTTTAACAAGTATATTAAATACAGACATATATCTTGATATTTGATTATTCCGTATCGGCTTTACAACCCAATTGTAGTAAGAAATAAGCTCTTCTATAGTATAACTAGCTCTTGGTTCCATGTAATAATCCTGTTGTTCGTACTTAATCTCACCAGTGTTAATATCTACATCGATTACGGGAGCTGCCGCAAATACGCGAAGCTGAGAGTGAGTATAAACCGTACCAGGATAGAGTATGTTTTGTTTGTTGCGTTTAAGTTTATAAAAGAAGGCCAGGAGGTTTCCCTGCTCGGGTTCAACTCCTGGCGTTTTGGCGGCCGCTTGTGATATATGAGATATCATTTCATCAGCAGTCCATCCATCTTTCAATAAGCTCCAGAATATATTGTATATATTGACTTTATCTTTATCCGTTATAGGCTTATTTAAGGGATAAAGATCTGTAAAGTATTTATACACAAGGTCGTATATTGAAAGTTTCATCTAATTATCTTCATCTACAATACCGAATAACAACATAGCGTCTTTAAGAGCAGATAGCTTAGCTTGATATACATTCGCTCCGGTACCAATACCATCCCTAAAGCCCATACCATCAATGAATAACCTTACTTGTAGTACGTATTCCCGTTCATCTAAGGTTGTCCCAGTATCGATAATGGAAAGACACCATTTATGATTGAACAAAGAGTTTAGCTCGTCCACTTCAGGAACGTTAGATAATAGTGTCTTTTTGATACTTTCACGGATTTGTCCATCTCTCATAAGACTTAATCCTGTTGCAATTGTACTTTCCATAATTACACTCCTTTGCGCTCTTTAATGCAATTATACCACCTTGAATTTCATTTTGCAACACGTATTTGCCAAAAGGGATTACATATTACATAATCCTTATGATAGAAAATGTGGATAATTTCCGTAGATTGTTGTGCATGACAAATTCCGTAGTACGTAACGTATCCCATAAATAATCAATAAGTTTATCACCAAACTGTATCCATTCATTAATGAGTTCGTTTCTTTTGTCAGAGTTTGTTTTAACATTAGCTATGTGCTCTGATACTTCAGCATAATCAAAGGCTAATTCTGACAATGTTGAAAGCGTCTTTTCCATATCGATAGTACTGTTAGGATTTATTTTTTTACAAATCATGATTACTTCTGCGATAGCCTCTTGTAATTCGGCTAAATGATGATTCATAATATCGGTTCTTTCCGTACCACCCATATATCCATAACTCTGTGCTGCTCTTAAGAAAGATGTAAGACTTAACTTTATTTCATTATTAGTACGAGTTCTAGTAATGCGTTTAATAAGTTCCTGGCGTAATATGTTACCTACACCGAGTCCACACCACATTACTATCCATCCGATTCCTAGAGCGATAAGTGTCGATATCGATACGGCATCTGATTTACCGGCAATTATAGTTGATAGATTAATTAAGATAAAAACAAGAGTAGATACCCAGAATTCATTGGTAATCGTATTATCATTATCGTCCATAAATAGACCAATTAAAAGCCCCATTACAAACTGCACCGGTACTACCATTAGAATTGGTGTAAACATCGTAACGCCTCCTAAATTGTTGGTTCGTTAGAACCGTATTGCGTATCGCCAGAAGGTGAATTGTAATTACGATCTTGTACAATAGGGCCACCAAGATCATTCAGCTCCCTTTCCAACCGTCTAAGTTCTTTGATTTTATCCATATTGTTTTTTAGATTTTGTATACGTTGATCTAATACCACAGGATCTATATAGTCAGGAGATTGTTCAACTTCTCCTGATTCAATCTTGGAAAGTCTATTATCCAAGATTCCTGGTATAGCTATGCCCCATTTTGTACTTATTCTCTTAAGAAGATCGATAGCCTCTCTTGCTGCCAAACCTATTACTACAAGATATTGTGTACTTTTCCACCCCATAGCTGCGGTAATACCTGCAGCATCCATACGATTTGCTATCATAATAAAAACTAGGTAAGCAAATGCAGCTTTGAGTGATTCTTCTAATATAGGTTTTACAGTTTTCGTATCGATAATTTTAGATATTGTGTTAATAATTATTATACCGGCAAAAGACAACATAGTAACATCGATAGGGCCAATACAAAAATTAACGATTGTGCCTGGGTTCATTAAAAACCCTCCCTAACGTCTTAAGGCACTCCAGTAATACTATAGTCAAGCTCCACCGCTTCTAATGCAGGGATTGCTTTATTATTCGGATCTGCATTAAGACTAGCCTTAATGATTATATTGTTACTATTAACGTAGATAGGTAGTGTATTACGTGTAAAGATCAGATTACCCTGATCATCAACCTCGTATATAGCATAATTAAATACACTACGTTTCTCAGTCGTAGTATCTGTTAAGGCTCCGGCGTTGGCAAATAGCGGTGTGATGGTATTAATCGCCCTACGGCCACTTCCTTTAAGCTCTATGGGGATTAAAAGATCACCATTTTCAGTTTTGTAATTCGCGCTATATACTCCAATACGCTTGGCGCCTAAGTAAAACTGTTTGTTCTCACCTTCGATAATGAAGTTACGCTGCTTGAAAGTAATACGAAGTTGTTTGATAGCTATCGATGCAAAGTATAAAACCATATCCTTAGCATTACTCATAGGCACAAATCCGGGTATAACATTCCAGCTGCCATCAACGTTATATTCTATGTTTGCGATATCTACCATGCCGCATGGGTACGGAGCTATATTTATCATATTAACATTCCTATTTGTAATTATCTCTTCAGGTAAATCTATAATAACCTGAGCAGATACGGAAGGAATATATTCACTAGCTCTTTTAGTAACCTTGCGTCTCCAAAATGCGAAACCACCTTTTATAGAATCGAATATATTTGTGTCTTTGATTATCGCATTGTCTGCCGGTGGATCTACTACAGCATTTAAAACATTTGGTAGTATAATCTCTCCGGTAAAAGTATCGGTTAGGTATAATTTAGATACGGGTGATCCGGTTGAAGAGATTGTCACCAAGTTGTGATGTCTATCTGTCGAAGCTGGTGTTTTAGAAGTTTCGTCCGGTAACATATCCTTTGCCATGACGAACTGTTTTATAGCATTATTAAGACTCGCTTTCTCTATCTCCATTTCCCTAATTAGACGGTCTTGTTCAGCCAGTTTCATCTGAATAAACACGTCAGTAACTCTGTTTGTTTCAATAGCAAAGTTAAGATCTTCTTCTAACTTATTTGCTATATTATACAAGTTTGAAATATCAAAGAAAGTACGTCTTGTGAATTTGTTATAATCCTCGCTTTTAGCCTCGCCTCTAAAAGGCTTCTCTTCTCTTGGTGTAGCGGGTACTCCAGAATTCATATCATTCACCTCAGTATATTACATCTTTTAGAATCTTCATCAATTTCATTCATAACTTCCTGCACCGGTAATAAGAGTTTCTTTATCTCATCACTAAAAGAGTCAAACCTCTTTTTCAATAAGTCGATACTAATAGCGACACTTGTAATATCGCTATTAAACTTCTTACTTTCTATTGGCCCGGCCTTACGCATACTGGTTCGTACCATACTTGGATAGTTCATTTCTTCACCTACTTCGTTAAGAGCTTATACCCTAACAGATGACACGTTACCTCTTCGGCTAAATGGGTACGTTCCAGTATCGACATCATTCTAAACCCAAGTAGTTCATCATCTGTATCCAGGTACTTATAACTGTAGGAGAATCTACACCCCTGCTTATATAAGTCCCTATCTATTGGGTTAAAGTTAACCAAGACGAAGTATTTATCATCCTTTTTTAGAAGGGCGAACTTATTATTATCGTCAAGGTTTGTATTACAGGTTAAATCGTGAACGGATATCATCTGCATGGGCCAATAGTTAGCAAAGATAGTATCGGAAAGAACTTCAAGACCTAGTTTATGTCTGAATTCATTTCCTGTCTCATAAGCGGTTATAAAGAATTCTATTTTATTCCATTCTTTGTTGAACTTTAACGGATATTTTCCGGATACAGGTTGAATTCTGGTAGAGTTAACATATAGTGAGAATTTACCACCGGTCATATTAGGCATTACACTAGTTGGTGTCAAGTCAGAGGTACAGTAGATATAGGTAGTTAAACGATATAGATTGCCTGCGGATAATGCAAGAGCAACTCTGTCGGTATCTATTACACGTTTATCTACCTTGATAGCGTATTTCCAATCCGCAACAGTTGGAATATAATCTGCGTTTATATTATTAGGTAATGGTATACTTTCCACCGACCACATACGTTCTCCAGCTCGCACATCTATAATATTTGCAAATGGTATATGGTTGATAATACCAATGGTATAATATTTAATACCAAAGTTCTCTAAGATGCTTATGCCGTAATAATCATCTCCGGGGGCAAACAGGCCAAAATCTTCATCTACGTTATCAAATACGTAAGAGGTATCTTTCTTTATTTCAAACCAGTCAAACGGAGCGTTTTTATACTCTAATGATAAATAATACCGGATATTGGTTTGAGGTGGTACAATTTCATCAACTTTAAGTAGAATTTCATTTATTCTATCAAGTGGAAATTTCTTGGTTACCATATAAGCCTTGTCCTGAAATTGTACAGCCTTGATACATAAATGTTTGATAGCAAAAGTGTATCCCTTTTCTATATCGGGCGTATCTTTAGTTAGGATAATCGTTAGTTTGTCTATACTTTTGGAGTTCATTTCCCAAGCTAGAAAATCACCGAAGGAGATTGTATTTGTACTCTGATCTACAGTATTAATTTCCACCTTAACGTTGCCAATATTCTCGTATTCTAGTTCTATACAATTAGTCATGACCGGCTCTTTAAGTTCTACATTAATGGTAAGTACGGCATTTTCCTCACCATCTATATTTAAAACACACTGCCATGTATCGTTAATACTATCGGAAAGAATGTTCTTTATGTCTCCGTATTGTTCAAGCACTCCATTCCCACTTACTCTGATATAAGCATCTATCATATCGAACTTAGCAGGCAATCCTGCTAATCGCGGTAAACGAATGCTACTACGTTTTAAATCGACCATGGCATTAGTCGAAGGTAATCCTTGAGCATCATTACCAATGGTTTCAACATTGTCAAAGCTTATGAAGCTATCTGTAAACCCTCTGATATTTGGATTGTCTAATTGCTCTTCTAATATAGCGCACTTAAGATTTAGCTCTTTAATCAATTGATTAAGTCTGTCTCTTTCATGGCTATAATATATTGAAAGGGCCATTAACTGTTGGCCCTGAGCTTTTGTTTCATTAAAAAGAGTTGATAAATCCCATAGAATTTCCCGAAGTTGTTTATTCCACTGTGTGGCGTCAGATACTTCATCCGGAATTAACTTAATAGGATCGAAGAATGGTAGACCTAATACTTTCTTTCCTTTAATCCTAGTAGCCAGAGTTTGAACTCTGGTTGTAAGAGGCTGAATACCATTCTTTAAAATGGTCATGTAAGCTTCCTTAGTGATCATTTGCTGTTGCTGATTATACACGCTCATGGTTATACGCTCCTTGAGGTAACTTTTAAGTTATACTCAGTTACTAGTGGTGTATAGAAGTCTGCATCATCTAGTTCTGCAACTTCTGGTCTTTGTAGTTCTACCTTTACCCTTACTTTATAGATAGGTTCGGAACTATCTATATAACCTACGTTATCAAGTCTTGCTTCAAGTGGGGTATTTGTGTTGATTAAGTAGAGTTTTTTTAAGTTCGTACCAATAGTACTAGTAGGATATATTCGGTGCCAATTAGCAGCATCGTCAATAGAGATATAAAACCTAACCCAGTCACTGGTACCAAACTGTGGTGGTATTTGTATATTAGCCTCGATAGCTATTTCATTAATAGGATTCTTAGCTGGCCATATATCGCTAATAAATGTTGAAGTAGACTTGAACCTATAGTTAGCTAGGAGTATTTCCCTTAAACCTAATTGATACCTGGTAGCTTTAATAGCTTCGAGGTATATCTCAAGACCGTCCGACGATACACTAAATAGATTGTTCTTAATCTCTTGTTCTTCGAAGATGGTCTCCTTTGTATATACGAGCCAGTCAACACCCCTAGTTCGCGGATTATATTTAACACCAAGATTTCCTACACTAGGCATTGGCCCTAGAACCCTTAATCTCGATTCTTCTACACTACCGAATTGATTACCCTTTCTTTCACCTGGCTCTATAAAAGCCCAATGACCGGCCAATATAGAATATCCATGAGATTGTCTTAATCTTAAGAGTACTCTTTTAACCTTTTGCCGAGGTATTAGAAAAACTGTATCGTTATTTAGCATCTCATCTTTGGTAATTACAGACTTAAGCCCCTTACCATCGTCTAGTATTAAGTACTCTACAACAGGAGCTATAGCTCCCTTATCTGCCGGAATAAACGGTACGATACTTACCCAGTTAACTAGTTGTGCTATGCGAGGCTCTAATATTATTTCTATAATTAGATCTCCGCTATCGACCCATGATATTCCTTCTATATAATCAAGCCCAAGACCAAGTATATCTTGGCGTACACTATCACTGATATTAAACTTTTCAATCTCAAACCATGTATCCGTGTTACCATCCATTGCATCAGCTAAATTAATATGAAGACCGTCTTCACCATAGAACTTGTACTTATTATCAATGGCTCGTACTTGATGTGTATTACCAGGCAAACCATTACAATCCACGACACTAATATCGAGATCCTCTAATATAGAACTGTCTTCGGTAGCTAATGTTAAAACGCCAGCCCGTATATTAATTTCTGCCGGCGTATCTTTAACTATTGAGATATCGTAGTTATCAGTACTAGCAAACGTTTCTTTGAATATTTCGACCATGTTGGAATACTCTTTAGCCCTTGTGGATAGGGTAGCTACCCTATTATTGAGAGTCTTAATCTTTCCTTGGATATTACTCCGTTGTATCTCTATATTCTTGAACTCTACAATGATAGCTTTTGCAAGATTACCTAACTCGCTATACAGTGAACTAAGGTCTTCAATTGCCTCTTCTATCATCATATTGTAATCGGAAGAGATAGGAGCGCCCTTAGCTTCTCTTATTGTAAAAGAGGGTTTATCCATAGTTAGATAGATATTCTGCAACGCTTCGTGTAACTTGTAATATAATTCTATAGGACTTTGAATACTTCCATTACGAACCTCTTGCTGGAGAGGTATTAGGTGAAGTTTCATGCGTTCTTCTAGTATCTTAGTCTTAGTAGACAATAGTATAGACATTAAAACTCCTCCTATTTTATAATCTTGGTAAGTAACATGTAATCTTGCATAATAGGTGTAACACCAAACTGATCAGGCACAATCCGTCTTAGTATAGCCTTAACTCGCAGTGTATCTATCAGATATGAATAGTTGACCGTAACGGTAATGTCCTTAGCTAATACGGTATTAAATTGCATTTCGTTACCATAGATACAGTACTGATAATTCTGCCCCGCGAATTGCTCAAGTTCTATATTGCCTGTGAAATAATCTGTCTTATTTTCTAACCGCACGGCGGTTTCGCTATTAAGAGGTTGTGTAATCGTCTCGCCCGTTGCTAATTTAATAGTAACTACAACCGGTATTAGTTCGCCGGATAGAATGCTAGGATTCCAATCCTCTGGCAATTTATATAGGATCTCTTTATCGATAAAATGATACTTTGATAAATGAATCTTACCTGCATTATCGGTACCGTTAAACACCTGGGTAATGGTTTCATTATTTAAATCAAACTTAACTATCTTCGCCTCTTCGGTAGGAACATAATCCACTGTGTAAATAGTTCCAAATTTCCAATCATTGATGATGATAATATCATTGTTAATCATATACTCATTCTGTCCAAGAGGTAGACCATTACCCTTAACGGTAATAATACGGTCGTACTTTGCTACTGTCTTAGCTCCAAACACTTGCTGTCCTCTTATTAAATAAGTCTTCATGATAAGGAGTTCGTTGTAAATGGTATCAATATTGAGTGGCACAATAGGGTAGAACTCATTATCCGGGTCTCCAATGTAATACTCTATATTAGCAAGTTTAAATCTTTTAAGTTGATCGTTTAGATAAATAGGTATTTTCTCACTTACAGCGATACTTACTTCCCTTATTACCCCACCCAGGGATATGGGACTTGATACATATACAGCACTCATTGCAAACTGATTGTACTTTACGCCGATATCAAACATACCGAATTCGTACTGATATTTAACTACAGGAACTCTGGTATCTTCTGTATCGGCTTTAAGAATCTTATCTATATCATTTTGTATCTCACTTGTAGCTTTTAAGAATGCCATTATACCCGGCATCTCTTCACAGATAGTTTCATAATTTGCAAAGTTTAACGTAGCGGGACTAGGTATGATGCTAACAGGAGTTAATAAGTTTCTTTCCTTAATCTTATCCCTGCTCGATAATATAATGTCTCGTTCTATATAGTGTCTTTGATTTAATATAATCCAGAATTTCTTAACAACGATATCCGGGAATGTATATACATGTAAATCCTTGGTAGATACATTACGCAGATCTTCAATAGCCTGAAATGGCGAAACAAGACTAATCGGTTGCTCGTTAGGATTATCAGAACTAAACGCCATGACACTAATTATATCAATTGGAAATCTTGTAAATGGTTTAAAACTCAACTGGTTGACGCTTTGAGCCGCATTTAATGTAATGTCTAGGATAAACGGTACGCCTTCTTTTATACCGTAAGCCTCTGGCCCAAAATTTACCTTAACAGGTTCGTCGGTTAAAATACTACAGTACCAATAAGTATCAGGACTTGTATCAATAGCCTTATCGAGAGAAGATTTAGGGTTTTCTATTTCCCTAAACGAGGCAGCTACCTGACGTATCACGTTAATAGAAGCGATCGATTGTCCCAGTACATTTACCAGACAATTAACCTCATTTATAAGAGGCAACTTAACGCATTCATGCTCCATGTCCATGTACGCAAATGGCAATAATGAGCCATCTCTATCTAATCTTAATGCCGGATCGAGATCTACATTAAAACCGTCTATGAAAGATTCCTTATAGAAAGTCTGTCCACTATTATTAATTAAATTAGCAGAGTTATCGAGTTCTTCATCTAGGATTTTCAGTTCGATAATAGAGTTTTCTACAGACGATTGATTAAGTCTTTGTTGTCTATTAATAGATTGGTCTAATAAATCGACCTGTTTGAATAGTACATTTAGATCTATATTTAACTCTTGGAACGACTGGTTAATATTCTCAGCATCCGTTAAATCAATTTGCTTTCTTAATATCATGGAGGGTGTATCAAGAGATATAGATTCAATATTCTTTACAAGATAAGAGTACTCTGTTTCAGACTTTATAACACCGGTTTTGTATAGGTTATCTAATCGCTCCAAGAGGTATTGTTTCTTGATATTCTTTAAATCAATATCTGTAAGCTGTAAGTTCATTATCTCACCTCCTATAGCAAATTATCTATTCACAATATAGAATAAGCCATATATTTATTAGTTCCTCTATATTAATTTATTATATATAATAACGACATCCATTAAGGGGCTCAGGATGGTAACACCTGTCCATATAACATCTCCATCTTCATTTACAGAAGCGTTTTTAGAACCCCAGTAGGTGGTATCACCTACTGATACTCCTAATAGTTTAATTAAACCAAGAGGAGAACCGAGATTTGTCTGACCGTTTGTAGATATGGTAACTTCCATTATATCTGTAATTCCGATTAAACCTGATTGTGTTTGTATAGACTTTACTATCAATGGGGAGTCTAACTCGAACCCATCTTCTGTCTTCATCATGATGCCATTACCGATCTTGATAGAACCTGTTGATTCGTTACCTACTATCAAGTTTTCAGTTACCGTCAATTGCCGCACCTTATAATTCCCAGACTGATTTAAATGTCCAGGTTGAATAACACCAGGCCCGATCATATCTTCTGAGATAATACCGCTTTTACGAACAAGACAATCTAATTCCTTAGATTTGGCTACCAGATCGTGTTCAACAGAAAGGCCGGCTATACCTATTTTATGAGCTATTAATATCTGAATGATATTCCAGCCTTCTCTTAAATCATAAGACCTTTCTATAGTAACATCATAAGAACTTTCACCGATTTCATCCATGTCTCCATTGATGCTTGTACTAAGATTTCCATCGTATTTAAACTTTAATTTAACGATATCGGCCTGTTCCATTAGGACGAGTATTGTATAACGCCTAACCACATTGTCTTTAAATTCGATACCCCTGTCGACATGAATTTCTGCATTCTCTCCAAAGTAATACCCTTCTCTGATAGCAAAACTATCCGCTTTATCAAACAGTTCGTCAGAAGGAGTTGTGTATGGAAAATCTATCTCTTCCACTTTCCATGGAGAAAGAAGTAATCGTATATCTTCTTTATTATATATACTCGTACCGTCAACACCACTTAGGCTACTAATTAAATCATGGAGAGTTTGGTCGGCAACTTGTCTTGCATCCGTCTCTCCAGTTAACCCTGTCTCTAAACTATTTACCTTACTTACAAGTCCCGTGTGAGCATTTCCGAGTACACCGAGTTGTTCAGTCAACTCTAGATCTGCATTAATACGATCGGTACCCTCCTTAGATACTTTATTATATAAGTCAGCCTCTACGGGCGTCATTATCTTAATAAAGGTACCATCTGGACGTTGTTCAATTCTAGGCATCTATTACACCTCCAAATCTAGCTTTAACCTCATCTAATACAGTATCGGTATTGGCTAGAATTTCCTCGTGGACGCCTAAGAATTCAGTCTTAGTGTCCACATTCTTATAATTAATTCCAGTAACCTTGGCCTTATCTCCATCTATCATTACCACAGCTTTTACCCTTCCGGTTAAATCCTCTACAGCGCCGGGTGGACTTGACTCGAAATAAATCAAATGAACTGTTCCTCCTGGAGAATCGTATCTAACAACTTTCTCATTCTCTTTAACAATGTATGAATCTCCTGTTACCCGCCCCGGTCGGCCCCAGCTTTCGCTAACCATCCGGCCCGTATATTGATAGACTTCTATCTTAATAGAGGTACTTTCCGTAACACCGTTTTGACCTGGGTCGCTTTCAAACATCAAAACTCCGGCTTTATAATCAAATACCCAGGATAGATCTGATAACTCAGGTATTCTTGTTTCATCACCCTTGAATATCTTCGCTACATAACCTGGGCCATATTTGGGACTTATAAAGTTACCAGCTATCTCAGTAACATCTCCGGTACCTGAAGACCAGTTAGATTGCCATACCGGTAATGCTACCCATGCTTTATTCCCCGAAACTGTTTTATCTCTGGTAAGAGTGAGATTCATCTTCTTAATAATATCCGTATCAGCAATCGGCACGTCTCGGGGGATCGATTCAGCATACACTTCGTCAGCATGTAGGTCGAAAGCGGTAGGTATATTCTCTTCAAAGAATTGTTTATCCGGGCTCGTACGAGCCCGGCTGAATATAGCTTTCCATAGTCTATCTGTTTTAGAACTATCTAACCAATTAGCCATCTTACCACCCTGCCTTTAGTGCTGTGATAATCCTACTATTATTTCTAAGGGTAACTCTAACGTAAATTCTACCACCACAGTCTACAGTCGAGAGTCCTCCGAATGTAGCTGTTAAGGTAGCTTTGCCGCCAGAATAGCTAACACTTCCGCTCAACATACCCCAGCCATCCTGACTCTTACCTGCTGAGGAATCGTATGGTTTGAGAGCATCTCCCCAACCGGATAAGTTCGGTAACTTGATTTCAATATTAATATCACCTTGGCCAATCTGACCGAGTCCATTAGTTATACCTTCCAAAGTCATGACTACACTAGATTTACCACTTGCTGCCGCAAAGGCCCGACAATACTGTTGATTACCTGTAAAACTACTGTAGTTTACTACGTTTTCTGGTAGGTTAGAAACAAAGTCCTTAACCGGGTATATCAAACCAGTTAGATAGCATTGAGCATTACTATTTATTAAAGCAAGCGTGCTATCCCATTGATTCTTAATTGCATTATTGGTAACCTCGAAGTTAAAGTTGAGAGGAAGTCGATAAATCTCGTCACAGAAATACTCTTGCGTATCATTACTTCTATTTCCATAAGTTGTAACCAGAATACCGTTAGATGACGTTTTCTTTATATCTTTATTACCATACGGATCTTGAACAGTTACCGTTACTAAAGCGTCTTCTGAAACAACATTTATCTTATCTAACTCTACAATCTCGCTAACTTCAAATACATCTGCAATTCCTGGTATACTTTGTGGATTTTGAATCCTAGTATTTAGACCAGGCATCTCTATTGTTCCTACTTGACTTGAATGATAAATACTCTTAAATACATTATCAGCTTTATAAGAGATATTAAACTTATCACCTATAGTATAATATTTAACACCACTTAGGTATCTACCCAAGATACTATGCTCTACAATAGTCGGCAATGTTGATACTACTATCGGTGTATTATCAGTATCTATTCTCATCTGATAGATATCACCTTCTTGTTGTACAACAAGTTCTCTTTTAACCTGGATTGTGTGTATACCATCTCCAATATTAGTATCGAGTTCTATTTGTGCCGATGCTATTTGCCATTTCTTAAAGTTATATTTCTTAACCCATAGTATTTTAAAGACACCACCGGTAAATGTAGCAGCACCTTCAAATAACGGAGATCCGTCACCGGTGAGATTGTACGTAGTTAAATCCTGCTCTCCGTTTCGATTATCTTCATTAAAGTTTGCTCCAAGGTCTATTGCAGCAACCTTAGTATCATCGAGATAAAGACATATAAGCCCTGTATCTGCAAAGTTAAATGTAGGTATTGTCCAAATTCCTTTAGATGTAAGCACTACATCGTTTACTATTTGGCCAGGTACTCTCCCGTCTTTATACCATTTGTCACTGGTTAAATCCTTTGGCAATTTGCCAGTATACTTTGTTGGCCCACCAAATAAAGATTTAGTCATGGGTTCTGCATTTTCGGGCGCAAGTGATAAAACAACTTCATTAAGGTCATCTAAAGCATTGGCTACGAATGTATCCGGCGTCCAGGTAGCTACACCGTCAGACCAACTACCGTCTTGAGGACGACCTAATTTAATCGCATCGGCGGTTTCTTTCACAGTTATAACTTGTCCATCATCACTATCATCCGGCGGCTGTTCTGGATCGATTTCAATAGTTCCTTCACCCAATGGCATTCCGATCACACTCCCATCAGGTAGTGCAATAATACCTATGGTAGGATCCCACCATAGAAGAGCCCAGCTTTCTATGCGAGGACTATTTGTAAGAGCGGATCTAGATAATTCTGCTCTTATAATCAGAGTATTACCATCGGTAGAGATATGCTTTAATGGATTACTGGAAGGATCTATATCAAAGTAATCTATACCGTTATTACTTATTTGAAATTTAACCAACGTTCCTTGTGGCGTATAATATTTAGTCAGTAAAATGATATCGTTTACAGGTAACTTTGAGGGATTGATATAGGGCTTTGAATATACAAATCCAGTAAGTACTGAACTGTCCGGGTTTAATATTACAGCTCGCTCATTTTCGTCAAAGATAACTTCGTAACTACTGTATAAATCTATCCGGTCATCATTTTTAAATAAGTCAATCCATAAGATATTAACTGCCGGATGGTGCTCTAAAACCATCTGGCAGTCTTGTTTAAAGTTATCGTCACGAATCTGAAATAAGATCCGTTGACTTTGCTCTTGTATATCTTGAATGATATTGATATCGGTAGCAGATATATTTTGTTGTATATTATCAGCCTTAGGTGGTAACTTTATAAAACGATTAGGATCTAATGTCATTATTTTACACTCCTTATAGAGGTAAGCTCTTGACGTTTTCAATAACAACCTGCTCTGGAGGTGTAATATCTCCAACTTCCGCAATGATAGTCGTTGGCATAGAATGCTTACCAGAGGTATCTACTGTAAAGATACTATAGGCGTATATTGTTAAGTCTTCGAGTCCCATATCGTTATAAACGATACTATCTTCGATAATCTCAGCTGCTGTAATTGCATCAGGATTATCGAAGGATGGAAATACATTATCATTTTCGTATACCTTACGTCGTATTACGATTTTACTAACTCCGCAGTGAACGGTTACCGGGCCTACAGCTGCGCCTGGTAGAGATTCTTGCCCAGCAGAGTTAACGAGTTTTACTCTATATTGTGAAGATTGAGCAAGTCTATCTAACGTGACAGCATTCCAACGAAGCTGTACATTAATGAGACCTTGACCGTCTAAAGATGTTACATCAACATCAAGATTGCTAACAGGTTCTGGATTTAAATTACCAGGCTCGTCAGTAAAGACTCGTTGGTTATTGTATTTTACAAGTCCCCAGTCTCCATTATCATCCAGTTTCTCAAGTTTATACGGAGTTTCGGGATGTAGTTGCATAATCCGTCCAGCTACCTCATCGGAAGGAACTGATTCATTACCACTCTTATCAAAGGCTATCCAGGAGAAATAGTAATCAGTACCCATGTCCGGTGGCTCGTCAAACTTCACAATCAATTGACCGGTTATTCCATTAGATTCGATGGTAGTATTAATAGGTGGTAATAGTTGTGAATCATCTATAGGTTCCGGGCCATAATAAATAACTCCGGGTTGTAAAACGGAGCAATCTAAAGCATTCACTCCGTCGAAAGTATAACTAGCTTTGACAATATCTCTTTCTCCGGCTGTAATAGTAAATATTCCATTCTTTAAATCTATTTCAAAATCGGTTACGTCCACGTCATTTACCTTAACAGCAATAGCTCTATCACTTAAAATATTACCATGCAGTGAATACCATTTGTTATCTCTATAGATAAGTTTTTCATTTGTGATAGTAATGGGGTTTATATTCTCTGGTTGCAAAACTTCCATTACCTTGATAGGAAATGCATTAAACTTACTGCGGCGCATTATTCGATACCCTTTAACATCGACATCGGTACATCTATCGATTGTTAATTTAAAGGAGCCGGCCTTTACCACGTTAATATGAATTACCTTGGATAATCCATTGTAAACAACTGTAATATTAGTAGCACCAACAACTAATCCTATAATTTGTCCACCCTCGATAGTAACAATACCTTCTACAGAAGAGACCCAAGTAGCGGTATTAGTTACCTCTACAATACTTTGGTCGGAGTAGATAACAGAGGCTTTATATTGTACAGATTTATTAATATATATTATAGATACATCGGGCGCAATGATAAGCTCTACGGGTATGGCAGGGGTAACTACAATAGGTATAGTTCCGGAAACGTTATTGTAAGTAGCAGTTATCGTAGCGTTACCGGTTGCTACACCTTTTACAACTCCTGTATTAGATATAGTAGTAATAGAAACGCTACTTGAATTATATAAAGCCTCTCGTGTAATATCAGAGATACGTCCATCTGAATACTTACATCTTACGACTAGTTGAGCAAATGTACCAGCTACGATAGTGGATTTGTCGATTGTAACTGTAACTTCATCTATTATGGCTGGCGTTACTGCCATAGGTATTGTAATTTGTTTATCCTCGTAATTGACGATAATAGCTGCGGTACCTTCTCCTACAGCAGATATCAAACCTATGTTAGATACATTTAATACAGCATAGTCTGTAGAATTATAAGTAACGAAGTTAGTAAGATTCTCTGTACTACCATCTGATTTGGTAGCTGTTATTATTAATTGTCGTTGATGACCGATAGGCAAGGTAGTCGCTCCAGCATCACTTGCAATGGAGTCGATTACAGGATCGAGAACTATTACGGTAATAACCGCCGTTAAAGAATTGTAAGATACTGTTACGGTCGCGCTACCTACCTTTGCAAGGGTAATTCTATTCCCGGATATAGTAGCTATTTCAGGATCGTTAATACTAAGTGTAGCCAGGGTGGTTATATCAACAACCGTACCATCAGACATATTGGCAGTAACCGTAACGAGTTCGGTACGTCCTTTTGGTAATTCTATTTCTTGTACCGAGGTGCTAATAGAATCCATGATAGCCTCGGTTACCTCTACAGGAACCTCCCTAGTAAGTCCGCTATTAGATACTGTAATGAAGGTCGAACCAACAGAAAGACCCTGTACTAAGCCCGTAACGGACACGATCGCTATAGCAATATTTGAACTACTATATACAGAAGTCTCTGTAGCTTCACTTAATGTACCATCATCCATTTCTAACATTACAGATATCTGCTCGGTCTTACCCGCAGGTACACTGATACCTACAGGTTCGACTAGAATATTACCGGGTGCGATTGCTATTTTAAATTCATCAGACACAGCTTTACCTCCTTAGAAGTTGTTTACGATTTCTATATTCGGGTGTCCGGGTAGCGTTACCGTTTTACTAACGTTAATATTGTCTATATTTAAGTGACTGGGTTTCTCTATTACTATTGAAGATATAATTATTCTTTCGTTATCATTAACCGTAACATGTAATGGTTTAACGACTCCGGTTAACTCATCACTTAATATAATATTCGGATGTGTGGGTTTCTCTAAAATGATCTCTTGACGATCGACATATTCGATAATCGGTAATGTTCCCCAGGCTATATACTTATGAACAACGGTTTCAACATTCTCTTCTGATAACTTTCCACCATATTTCTTAAGTACCTGTTTGGGCACTCTAATTACCCCTATACCTGATTCCATATAAGGTTGTCCATCTAGTCGACCAATATCCCAGTAATACTCAGACGCAGGTTCTATCTCAAGAGCCTTATCTATAAGTTCAGGTTTGATACCGCCTCCTCTTGTTCTAGTATCTACGATAGATAATCCTTTACTAGTAAGGTGAGGTCTTATACTAATCATGCCTATAAGAGTCGCTGTAGGTACATTAAGTGGTTCGAAACTATGCAACAAACTATTTGGATTGTAGCTTCCCGGAATTAACTGATCATTTTCATCGAGCCGGCCGGCCGGATTAAGATAAATATATATAGTCTTGTTAAGTAATTTGAAAGTTTCTATGGTTTTGTATTTATTATCAACCCCTACAATACTACAGGTATGACCAACACCCGGATTCAAATCCAGGAACCAATAATTATTGTGTTCATCGGTAAAACCCTTATAAGTAAGACAAGTTTCCTTATAGTAATAGAAGGCTTCAACCTGATCTGTCTCCATAATAATACTCTCTAATTCGATAATACCACGTTCCGGGTCTATATCGATAATACCAACAGACTTATCATTAATCTTTATCACTACAGGAGCGAGCTCATTAATAAGTATTGGAATCTTTTTTACTTTGATAGTGTACTTATTTTCTATGATGGGTCTTTCATGGTCTACTTTGGCGTAAGGTTTACCAAACCCTGAATAAGGTTGTCGCTCATATTCCGGCAAGAAGTAAACGTAAGTATTCCGGTTCTCATCTATATCAAAGATAGTCCTTTTAAACATACCTCGTTGGATACGAACGTACCAACTCTCAAAAGGCCCTTCTTCTAGCGGTGGTAATAGTTTAATACGCTGACAATCAATAGACTTAACAGCATATGTGGATGCGTAATAATGATAATTAGCTCTCGATACTGCGTATAGAATGATATTGTTATTGATAGTTTGATACGAGAAATGAATATTACCATTGTCTCCAAATATCAATCTACCACCCGAGTCTGCTACAAACATATCTACCATAGGTATTGTCTTATCCGGGTTAGCCAGGTATTTAACGTTTACAGAGCATGTGTTTAGTTCTGTTTCGGTAAGATTTAAGAAACCAAAGATATTCTTAAAATTGGTCACCTCTATTTGACCGAGAGACTTTTTAATATTTATAGTAAATGACCTTTGTCGGTACACCAGATCGTTATAAACAAGTTCGACAATGAAAGAACATTCCTGCTCCTTATCTTCTACGAAAGTATTGTATTCACCAGTTATATTTACCTTACCGGTATCCTGAGTAGTAGTTGCGTATAAGGGCCCTAATCCATCCGGTCTTGTCTTAACCCTTACTTCTGGATTATCACATATAGCAGTATAAGTATAAATAGCACTTTCAAGATCTCTATACGCGCTCGGTACGTACGGATTTATCAAATCTTTTGCAGCTCTACTGGTAATTATCTTATCGTTGCGATTATATTCAGTCAGTTCTCCGGGTAATAACGACTTCTTATTTAACACTTCTGCGTAATAAGAAGGTGTAAAGAACACCTTTGTCTCTGCGTTTACCTGAACCTCAAGACGGATACTATAATGAAACTGTTGAGGTTTTCGTACTTCTTTGATTATTTCGTTTGGTACATATACTCTACTGGTATTAAACTCGTCGCCATTTGTCCTGCAATAAACTCTATCCCAGGGAGATGCGCTCATAACTTCGTCAATACTCATTTGCTCGAATATACGAGTTTGCTTACATAATTCTTTATACCCGGTATAAGTTGCTTTGGTATTATCAATTCGAAGATCAATAGCATCGTACCTAACATATACCTTTTCTTCTGTCTCAAGATATACATCTGCATAGTAAAGGTTACGTTTATTAGATACCGGTAGAATCTTTACAAGCCACTTAGTACTAAGTGGAAAATCGTATTTATTAATTAACTGAATAGAACTACCCGTGTAGAATCCTGCATTATCAGGTGGCTTTTGACTGTATATATAATACTTGAGCCTATGCTTATAAAATAAAGGTATCCCATCTTTAAATATATCAGTGATTAGAATATCCTGCCCGGGAATAATATTCTTTCCTGCAAGATTGCACAACGTACTTGTTTTGTCTGGCCACATGATTATAGGATTTAGATTGTCAATATTCCCGGTGCCAGGTTCGTCTATATCAACTATCTTAATATTCTTACTTACAGAAGGGAGTGGCGCATAAGCATAAGCGAGGTTAACCGCGCCGGCCGGTACCGAAGTACCGGCTCGAATGCGTGGTATTTTAGTACCTTCGACGTATTTCTCATGTTCCTTAGTCTGCCAGTACATTATATACCTCCTTAAACTACGTACATCACAAAGGATGTAATAAGATTATCTTTAATTGCTTTTATTAGTAACTTCTTATTCTTATTCGGTATAGTTTCGTAAGGTATCTCTACACCTACCTTACCACTAACTAACTGATATATGTGTATCTTATTACCTATGACAACTTTAATATCGCCATTTAACGGTTGATAATTACCATCAGTTCCTGTAATGGTTAGTGTAGCAACTCCACTACTTAAAATAGATGGCCCAGTAATTATCAACTTACCAGTGATAGCTTCCGGAGAAAGCTTTACGACTTTAGAAGTTTCTACTCCTGTAGCATGAGCCTTTATTACTATTTGCTTAGCTTGGGTTATAACCTTTGATGGTACGATGTACTTAGCAATTGCTACTCCGTTAAAGTTTGTTTCTGTATTAGCCGGTGTAACAACACCATCGGTACTTGTAAATGATACGGGTTCGTGAGGTATTGGATTTCCAAACTCGTCACGAACTATGGCAAATATACTTGCCTGGTCTATACCATTACCCAGGAGAGTATCTGGCGAAACATGTATATCTATCGTAGTAGGTACCGGTATCCTATCGCTGATAAATAAGAATCTACCTTCTTCTATGCTCATAATAGGATTTAAGTTTACTTCTTCGGCCTTATAGTACGATGACCAGTTATTAGTCTCGTAATATACCTTGATTTTACGGTCTAGACCTAACACGGGATCGTAAACTTTTATCTTAATCAGGTCGTTTTCGGGTTTGTAGTTATAATCGACATAGAAACTACCCGTTAAACAATACCGAACCCGGATTTTTGTATTTTCACTTACCTTGTACGCCAGCCATATTATACTGTCGTATAATATTACATCTTCGATATCGACCGACTCCCACTTATCAAAGCCAGTCCAATCTATGGCAATATCTAGACTATTAGGATCTATACCCATGTGAGCTAGATCGACCCTATTAGTACCATCACCGATTATAATTTCAGTATTTATAAGGGTAGGCTTACCGTCACTATCGGTAAAGAACACTTGGCGTAACGGTTCTTCTCTATTATCGTAGACTACAATAGGAGCCCCTTGTCTAGGTACAGGATATACCTCGATTTCGTTAGCCGTATCTAAAACAAAGTTATCAGTTATCGTTACATCAATCTTCCTAACTTCTTTGATAGCAGCGTGTACAGATGTTGTACCATTGCTATCATATCTAAATTCGACTCCGACTGGGCCAAAGACTCTGTATCTACGGACATTTTCGTACTCAGCTTCATTTAGATAGATATACTCATCCACCATTTGCTTTAAGGTTTTACCCTCTGTTATATCATAGAACAAACCATCTGTTTTTAAAGCAGCTGATTTATTAATCTTAACATCTGTCGGATAAATACCTTGAGGTCTGGATAACTCGATCCGTACACTACCGATATAGGGTGGGAAGATATCTTCCATAGTAGCTACAGCACCTAGTACTATCCGTTCAATAACAGGAGCTTGTCTTCCATCTCCTTTCCTGGCTACAACCTTCCACTTAATATATGGTTCTTGAGTGGATTTGATAAACCCTGTTACATCGTCTACCAGTACCCATTCATTCCATGGGCCCATAATACTCGAACTTGTTGAGGTATTTAATTCGAGTATAGAGCCTTCGGGCACCCATCCATCGATCCATAGTATATCCCACTTATGAATAAACTTTGATAAGCTCTCAGACGATATTGGGTTAGATATTAGTACCATATCTGATAGTAAATCTTGTGCAGTGATATAACCCTCATCGTTAATTACAACATTATGGCACTCTATATCTGAAAGCATATTTCCGTCCCAGGCAAACTCTGTATTGTTTGGTACCTGGATAGTACCTTGCTGCATAATGAGCCTATATTGAATTTCTGTACCCATTGGTACCAATGGTTTTGTACCATTAGCGATTAAATACCAATTACTAATTTCACCATTAACCTTAAACCTAACTTCTGTGTTAAGGCTACCTTGTGGAATATAACCTTTAGCTTCGAAGTATTTCCATTCTTGAATACCACTACTTACCGATATCCAATCGGACGTGAAGATACCTGCTTGCCACCCGGTATTAGATTGATTCAAGGTTAGGGATTTATTCTCGTTATTTATAATAACTCCGCCAGTCGTAACTCCTGCAGCAAAGTTCTCTACTACGTGTCCTATAACTTGACTGTCAGCATTTTGCTCTGCATCTGTTTCAAATATAATTTCCAGTTTGATACTCTCAGTATCAAACTCTTTAATAACAATAGGTTTAGCCTCGGGTCTTGTATCTACAAATAGATAATATTCATCACTACCAAGATAATAGTAACCCGACTTAATTAACGGATTCCATCTACCTAATTCAGGTATTATTGTTTTCAAGTTAAGGTAGTAAGTACGCCAGCCGGGTTCTGATTCATCAATATGATCTATCTCGAATTCGATATTCGGGTCGTCCGTATTTAAATTAATATCAAAGTCTTCGCCAGGGTAACTGGGAATACGAATTCTAATCAATCCGTTTTCCCACGATATATCGGTACCTCCTGGTAGGTTCTGTCCGCCCGGCGATATCCATGGTTTAACGGGTGCGTATATAGAACCGGGCGCTACCGGTGTCGTATAGTAACCGCCAGAATAACTTCCGCCGCCAGGGTAACCTCCAGGATAAGCCCCGGGATAATTACCAGGGTAACCTCCTGGATAACCTATCCCTCCTGGATAGCTACCGGTACCGCCGCCTATAGCACCTCCTGGATAACTACCCCCAATAGAACCGCCTATACTACCTCCGCCAATTCCATAACTGTCAAAACCGGCCGCACAACCGCAACAATACATATTCTCTTTAGTTCTCTTTAAGATTTGTTCTACCCATGATTTTTCATAGCCATCTGGTTTTAACTCGATATGGTAATATTTAATAGTAAAAGATTCTCCATTTACAGGTACCGTGTTGTAGTTATTATAATTATTCCAGAAGAATTCAAGATTGATATCTGGTAATACGATGTCAGGAAACATAACACCGTATTTTACATTAAACCAATTATTCAATGGTTCTGGTGCATTACATACACCTTCAAATGGTACCCAACCACTTCCGTTTTGATTAAATGGTTCTAATCCATTTATCCTTGCAACTTTAACATCTGATTTCAATATTCCTGTTTCAATTCTTGAGACTTCCTCTACATGGGCGATTATACTTTCAGTAGGTAGTACCCGTCGGTAAGCACTGCTTAACGGTACATTCGGGTTACTTATACTAGTAAACGCGATCCCCCCATAAGAAGACGCAACCGCGACGCTATACTCAACATTTACATCTAAACTCCATGGTATAGTAACCTGGTCTTTAACTACGTACTCTACTTCTATAGGTTCACTAGAAGCTAAATTAATCTCATTAGTAACGGCACCTGGTAAGTTTCTAAACCATATAGATGCTATAACACCGGTAAATAATGTACTTAAGTCAACCTGATTATCGGCCGCCCAGGATAATAAACCTAATCCATTACTATCTTGTATATGAGCACTCCATTTAACTACCTCTTCTCCGCTATATACCTCTCCTGTACTATTCACAAGACTTATACCATTACTGGTAAAGACATGCACAATACCGTCTTCATCTCGTTTAGCTTTACATTCTACACCGGTAGCTTGTCCGGTATATGTGCCGATACCATCGTACCATATCTCAAGTGGACTAGAATTATTAGGATCCCAGATACCTTCAGGATCTGGAACTGGCTGAATAGTATCGAACTTTAATTTCCTTCTTCCCCACTCTGTACTTCCTATTGCGATAGTGTAGCTGAGCGGTTTCGCAAAGGGATAATATATAGGAGAATTATTATACCAGTCTATAAACAATTCAGTTAAGGTATTAATACTTACATTCAATGGATTGTCACTTGTACTATCCGGTGTAATAATAATATCCTTATCCAGGATTACTGGGTAAGTATGTTGATAATTACTGACAAACGTTTCGTGAGTTGTCCATACAGTAACCCGTTCAGTTTCATCTAATTTCCAGAATACGTCAACCGGCATTCTTGGTGTAAGGGTAACATCTACTAACTCTAATGGTGAGATATTAAAATTAGGGTAACTTGCCTTTAATGCCGCAAGAGCCTTTTCATTTATATGTCTACGTAATGAATGTCCTGTAATCTTGTGCAGCTGATTACACTTCGTAATCTCGGAATAGAATGGGCCTACGTTTACGTTATACGTAGTAATACCATCACTACCGATCATATCAACGCTCCATGCAAATCTATATGGTACGTGACAACTATCTTTTTGTCCTGTGGTATAAGCCCATACGTAATCTTCATCCATAAAAACAACTACCATATCGTTATTTATACCATGACCATCTACCTTGATATTAGTAACAGTGTTTTGATCGATATCTGGAAATTCATTTGCAATGATCTCTTTAACAGTAATGCCAAATACATTAAGTGGCCCATTAATTTCACTTCCGAATAACGGGCCCACAGCAGGCCCTCGCCAATCATACACATCTGAAATAGTAGATACATAAGTTTTAACATGATGCTCTGGTACCTCGATTATATCTCCAGACCACCAACCAAGGACATTATCACCGAAGAGACCGAAACTTAGTACGTCTTTCCGAGTCCAATTTAAGGTAACGCCTTTGACATTGAGCTTCATATACGATGGTATCGTTACTCCGACGCCGGCTGGTAAAGTAATGCTTGCTGGTACAGCAATAACTCTAACAAGTGTCGGCACAAGAGTAGTATCTACTGTAAACTCGAATGATACTTGAGTACCATTTGTACAAGTTCCGGTAATTCTAACGCTACCTCCGCTAATACAAGTAATATTACCGTATTCGTCAATAGAGATAATACCAGGTATATCACAATGCCAAACTATTTGTTCTGTAGCGTTTGCAGGATAAATATTGACATAGTTGAATAAATTAACAGATTCTGTTATGTTACAATATATAGCTTCGTATTCAGTTTCGATATTCGTTATACCAATATACGGTATACTAACAACGCAAGTATCAGTATATTCACCATCTTCGGTTGTCGCTATTATAGTACAATAACCATACCAAGCTCCAGTTACTATTCCATTATCATCAACAGTGGCTACGATTGGATTATCACTAGACCATCTGACATTCTTATTTGTAGCATTAGTAGGATATATTGTTGCAGTTAATGCTTGTGTTTCAAATCTAGATAAGGTAGCAATACCCGGTGCTACACTAATCCAGGTGACAGGAATCCTACTATCAACATTAATAAGAGAGCTATCAGTAAATCCTCCATCATCGGTTCTTACAGTAACCAGGCATTCACCTGGGCCCGTAATATTAACTTTTCCCGAAACGGCAGAATCCGGAACTACTACGTTAGAATTACTAGTCGACCATGTAATGCTTTTGTTTGTAGCATTAGAGGGCGATACGGTCGCCGTTAACATAACAGATGATTGACCAATATTGGTATCGATACGATCTGGTGTAAGAGTTATACCGGTTACATAAATAGCAGGAGTAACCGTTATGATTGACGAATCAGTAAGTCCACCATCATTAGTTCTTACAGTAATAGTACATTCACCAGGGCCTATAATATTAATTCGTCCTGATACGTTAGGATCCGGAACTGCTACATTAGAGTTACTAGTCGACCATGTAACACTTCTATCAGCAGCATTAAAAGGAAGTATTCCTAAGCTTAACGTAATATAGGATTGATTCGATACCGTATCTACGTATTCCGGATTAATCCATACATTTGTAACATGTATTGTAGGGTCTACAATTGTTACAACTATTGAATCAGTAAGTCCTCCATCTTCTGTTGTACCTGTAATAATACATTGACCATAATTCCTTGCCGTAACACGACTATAATTCGTTTCACAAGGAGCTACCGTAGCTATCGATTCGTCACTAGAACTCCATATAATATTCTTATTTGTAGCATCACTCGGAGTTATGGAATAATATACATTCATCGTATCAATACCCAAGTTGGCAGGGTAAACACCGAATGTATATGAAGATAAATTAAGACTAAAACTTATAACTGCTGTCGTTACGGTAATAATACAAGTATCATTTAAATAAGATCCGTCACTAGTTCTTGCCGTAATGATACAGGTACCTATACTTACACCTCGTACTACTCCGTTACTATCTACAGTAGCGACATTTGTATTATCACTACTCCATGCGAGAATCTTGTTAGTAGCGTCAACGGGTAATATAGTATGCATTAACGTATGTGTCTGATCAATTCTTAAAGATTGCATCTCTTGATTTAAATACATGTTGGTTATAGGAATCGCAACCGGATCGGGTGGTAATACCGTAACGTAAATACCGGTGTTTACGTTCGTATCAGCATTACATGTAAGACTAATATAACCACTCCCAGCATGTATAGCTGTTATTACTCTATTTTGATCAATATTAACGATATCGGGATTTGCATTATACCAAGTAATGCTTTTATCCGTAGTATAAATTGGATATACATCGTATTCTAATGTAAATACCTCGTTAATTCTTAAAGAAAGTTCATAAACGTTTAAAACTATATTTCTTGGAAGAACCGGTGGAACAATTACTGGTTCAACAAATAAGGTATTTGGTAGTTTTATAACTGGAACTACATGATGTAGTTCATCAACATTGACATAATACTCCTCACCATAAGAAGTGCTAGGACAGAAAATACCCTGTGTTGTAGTTCTACCGCTCATTATCCATAACGAAGGTATGTCTTTAAAAACAAGATTCATTAAATCGCTACCGTCGTCTGGAATTGTTATCTTATAATCAGCATCGTAATCATCAGCAATTAAGATTAGATTTTGTTCATCAGTAGTAAATGTATTATAGAAATTATTATTGAGATAGTAAGCTACATTGTCAGGATCGGTTGGAATATACTCCACCTCGTCACCTGGACTTTTATCAAATGCCATAGGAGGTAACGGAGTTTTTAACATAGCCTCACAACTAGTAGAATCGGGATGATTAACGAATATCCATGATCTACCAGAGAATATAAATTCATCTCCTGCTCTAAAATCGGTTATACGTACGTATCCGGGCGGCCCTTGTATTACAGTAACACTCATGCTATCACTTGCATGTGAGGCATCATTGGCCGTAATAGTAATATTACAAGTACCTACACCTACAGCTTTTATTCTTCCGGTAATACTATCTACAGTAGCTATACTAGTATTAGAACTACTCCATGTAACACTCCTATCTGTAGGATTAGTAGGTAACATTTCATATCCAGGACTAGAGTATCTACCTATTTCTAAATATAAACTACTTATATTAAGAGTTATACTATCTACCAAAACGATACTGGTATCTACTTTCTCTACAAGCATAGTCTTGTTCAAGTAAATTTGCGGAACAACATGACACGGTGAAGTAACATTAGTATATATATTCTCGCCTGGACTACCTGGATAATAAGCATATCTTCCACCTATACCGTAACTCCAACTCCAAAGTGAAGGTATGTTCTTATAAACATTATCAAAAAGTTCTTTATAACTAGCAGCACTAGGTAGTTCTACTTTAGAACAAAATGTAGGATTAATAAGTAAACCTTTTTCCTCTACTGTAAACGTATTATAGAAAGTATGGTTAAGATAGTAAGCTATATTATCAGAATCATCTGGATTATAATATTTGTCATTTACATCATTATCAAATGCCATAGGGGCTAATGGAGTTTTTAATATAACCCTATCATATGTAGTAACCTCTTCGAGAAGTATCCATACTCTACCTGAGAATATGAATTGATCCCCTTCTTCTAGTTCACTTAATGGTAAGATTTCATTAGCTTTGCTACTGAATATGGGTTCTTTTATTATATCTATAGATACCGGTTCTATTATAGATTCTGCAGCTGTAGAAATCGTTACAGTACCATATTCATTAATAGTTACATGAACCCATAAAAGCGTACCCTGGCCCGGCTTGCCAACTGCTATATTAGTCTCTCCCGGACTCATACCGTATACAACACCATCACTAGTGACGATAGCTATGTTAGGATGACTACTGGTAAACTCGACAAGATGGTTTATATTACGAGAACTACCGTCGCTATACTCTTCTATTATTTCAAGTCGCTGTCCAGTATTAATATTCTTTAGCAGCTTAGATAATGAGTAAACAAGTAACTTATTATCCTGATCGTTAGATATACTAAGACGTACAGGGTTATCAAATATATAGGAGCCGAGTTGTGTAGCTATAGGTGTAGTATCAAATAGAGTTTCAAGCCGGGAGCTAATATCTGTTGTGATATCGGTTAGTCCCGTCCAGGTAACGGTAAAGTTATCATCATAAATAGTAATCTTGGCGCTATTTAATATAGACAAGATATTACTTGGTACTATGGTACCGCCATGATCGATATAACGCGACAGAATTTCACCAAGTGTTAAATTAATATATAAGTCATTACCAATTTGAACATGAGCTATTTGTGGCGTACCTGTAATAGTAGGCAGCCATAAATACATAATCCCTTCTCTGTCGGTAATCTCGTAACTTTTATTACCCGTATCTACCTTTAAGGTATATGAGACAAGAGCGAAATCATCTACTATCATTTCCCAATTTATCCCACTTGCTAATACATCATCGACAATTCTTTGGACACCTATACTATCAAAGTTAATATTGACAGTATAATCAATATCACTTGAATCACAACTCTGATAGAAAACGTCGGAAGTTACTTTAATATTAGCAGATATTTTATCAGTAACTTGACCACAAACATCTATGACAGCTCGTGCTTCCGGTATTGCCTTTAGTATTAGTTTGAGCTGACCGGGGTCGTAATTATAATAATTACCTTGTGTGTAAAACTGATAAGGTAGTATTTTAACAGGGTAATAATTAAACCCTTTTAATACTTTTCTTTCTACATCTAATACAATTTCAAATGCTGTATAACTAGAGATACAGTTGTGACCAAGATTATCAACATATTGCTTAACCCACGAATCTGTTACATACCAATCAGTACTACTTGCCATAGCGGATACAGGTAACTGAGCTTCGTCAGAGAGATATTGCTCCATCGTATCAATAATAGGGGCACTATTAGCCTTTGTAAGAATTCCCTTTACAAATAGATCAAGACCATCACCTACACCACTTTTGAAAGCTTTAATACGTCCTTGTGGTATATAGTGAGCATTATGTTCAATTGGACACTCAACAATTGGTTTAAATGTCATAGATACTAATTGGATAAATACGATATCCGATAGTTCACTTACTCCGAACTCGTTATAAGCCTGGAGACGTCTTCTATAAGTAATATCGGTATCAAGATTCTCTTCGCTGAAATACCCAACGCCGCCAGGTATATTATGAAGTATTGTGCCATCTTCATCACAAATATAAAATTCATCTACATTACCATTATCAATCCATTGATAAACAATGGAGTTAGGCCCGGATGCAGACCCGTTAAGACTTGGCTTACTTGGCTTTAATTCATGTACAGTATCAGGAATAACTACGACTGCCTCATTAGTAAATTCACTTGTCTGCTCATCCGTAACCACTCTTAACCTTCTGCTATAAATACCTGGCACGAGTTCTATCTCTGTACAACTACAATTATCGCTATCAAATGATTTTAACAATTCGTCGGTTATACCATCATATAAGTTGTAGTGACCTTTAGGGCCCGTGTAATTCCAACTCCACAGAATACCCGATAAACTAAGACAACGTCCCTTTAAACCGTAAGGAGAGCTATCTGATATAGAAGGTAATGTTATATCAGCAAAAGTACTGGCAATTCCCATACCGGCAGAATTATACCCGGCAACTTTTCTTTTAATCGTCCGTCCATTACAAGTCACCGGTTCTATCCACTCGCTACTATTCTTGGGAAGTTCCTTTAATATCGTATTATTCTCATCTAGGATACAATACTTTTGCTCGTTTAATATATCAGACCATGTCCACCTAACACCGCTATAATCCGGTAGCAGCACTCCGGTAAAGTTTGCCGGCGCGAGAGGCGGTGCGACAATAGGAGTGTAGTATCCATAAATATACTCGTTACTTTTAGCTGTTGCTATTTGTCCATCAGAAAAACAGACCGCGACAGGTACCATACTATCGGTCAAATGGATGTAATATTGATTAACATTAATGTTTTCAGCATTTAGTTTATGCTTAGTGGCAAATTCATCTATAGCCGGTTTTAAAAGTTCACCTACGGTTAAATTACTAAGCTTAATCTTAGATAATTCTGTTACCGTATTATCTACCTGCGCAGGTAGCTCTACGGTAATGTAAATACTCCCGGGTGTAATTTCGGCATATATATGAGCTACGAAGTAGTTCACTTATTATTCACCCCCGTAATTCTCCCAACCCTTAACAGAACCATCACAAAAGCTAGGTATACAGGCAGTTCCAGAATTACTCGGATCGAAAGAATCCCATACTCCCTGGTTCCACCTGAATTGTCCCCATTCTATGGGAACTCGATCTTTCACAAGCTGCACGTAATAACGAAGTCTTTTAGTAGCATCGCCATCTGGTATGAATAGCTCATTCATAAACTCTCTATCAGACATATCCCAGAATAACCTTAAGTCTATACCTGCTGCATAAGTAACTACTCTTTTATATCCTTCAAATAATGGATCTCCAAGAAGTATTACTCGACCTCCAGAATCTATTTCATATTCGTAAGATTCTATTAACCGGTCGTCAATCATTATAGTATGCTCTGCTAAATACGGGCGACGGAGTATTAAATCTTTGCCGCCATTATGCCACACTTCCTTATACTTTAAAAGTAATTCCCTGGCTAATCCGTTAATCATTCCATATTTATTAGCACTTCCAGGAAACCTCATCACATCTAGAATACGTTCTTTATAAGAGGCATTCCTTTCCCCGTAAATACGAGGACAGGATAAGAGTAAACCAAATTCGTCAAAGAAGTTCCATACGTGATGAAGAGAAAGTTTTAGGTTTTCATTAGCTAGTCTTTCACCGTTTTGCGAGTATATAGCAATCTGTACTTGTCCTTCTGGATGGTTATCATCTATATTGTAAGTATGTCTGGTGTATATAATCTTAGTTTCCCAATCGATGTAATAGGTATTCTGAAGTAATAACTCTGGTGTAAATGTAGATTCTGTACTAAATCCTGAGAAGAACTCATCTAAAGTCTTAGCGGGTTCGAGTTGAATAGCATCTACCGATGCTATTGTGATCAAGAAATCTTTATTTAATGATGCCGGCAATGTAGTTCTGTAACAAATATCGGCCTGGCCTATATCTGCCGTCAAGACATGAATTTGCCTCAATGCGTAATTTAAAACGTATTCAGCTTCGTCGATTTCCATGCCTACAATGTTTAAGAAGTAGGCGCCAATAGATTCTTGAGGTTTCTTTTTAATCTTCCACCAGTAGGGAAGTTTTCCCACGATATTCGAAGTAGCTTTAGCAAATCTCTCTGCCATATAAAGACCCCCATATAGAAACAGTCCATTATAATGGACTGTAATAAATAGTAATATTCGCTTTGTCTCTATTTATAAAGATACTACCACTAATCGGGTAGTAATTGACTATAACCAGGCTATTATTAACGAAGTGTATCTCGCTCGTCTACCGGCAAGCATTCTCTGTACATTACCAAAGATATCTCGTTTATAATTAGGTACCTTGTCTGAATATACATCCTCTTCAACAATACCTATACATGGATCTTCTATGGTAGTACCTATTACTAGATCTAGTATAGTACCTTCAGATAGGTAATGACTATAAGGTATGATTATCTCCTCGTGTACTTCCTCAATAACATCATCGGTATAATCATTAGGTTTAAGATCTCCAAAGATTATTGTCTCGATAAGGCCTGTATACTCGTACTTCTCGAAACTGGGTAACTGTATATCACCATCTAGCCAATCATCACACGACATACCAGCTATATATTGAAGTTTACCGCTAGTTAATACTGATAGTTTAAGACCTGGTAAAAGTATATCATTAACCGGTAAATCAATTATACTGGCACTTTCCAGTAATAACTGGGTTATTACTTTACAGATAGGTTGCCAATCTCCGAGTAGTAAGCCAGGAGTTATCATACCATCAAAAGCTAGGTTACCACCTGTCTGTATAATATTGTTAAGATTTTCTACTACAGATGTAATATCCATGACGACTTTAGATAAATTCCCGCAAAGAATGTCTGAAAGATATCCTTTGGAGGTTTTAATACGTTTCTTAAAGGTAATCTGTAGATATATGCGCTTTGTATAAAACTCTATCTCGTCTAAAATAGATCCCCAGTTACCATTCTGGCTTAGTTGAATTCTGAGATAACGTTTACTCGTATTAATTTCGTATGAGAATCCCATTCCGTATGGAGGATTATTGTATATGACCCATGGTACAATAATAGTCCAATTGATACCGTCTTCCGAAACAGATATCTGATAGTTCGATGAAGCTTCGTCTCTCGCCTTTGGATATATAACAATAGTTTTTATAGGGTTATATCTTAACCAGTTTATTATTGCTCCGAAATCGAAAGTTAATGTTGCGGCCCCTTCACTAAGCCAGTAATGATATCCATCACTATAGGAAAGAATACTGCCATTAAACATATTCCCCATATAATAAAAACCATTATTTATCCATACTCTTGCTGTACTATTTACCGTAACACCATTTGGTGCTATATAAGTCCGTTCCCCGCTACGACCTCCGTTACCATTAGATAAATCTAGTTTACTCATGATAAAGTTCTGATTAAAATATATCCCTATCTTATAGTCAACGGTTTCAAGTATGTGATACGTAGCATCGAATTTAGGAGTCGAAGTAATTACCGTATTCTCCATAAAAACCGAAGGACTAGAAGGAGCTACTAGTTTAATATCACCATAGCAATTCTTAAAAACTATACGATTAATATCGTACGGATTAAAACATTCTATTGTATTTACCATTAAGTCGAATAAACAGTTAGTAAATCGTAACCATCCGCTTATGATAATAAAATCGGAATAAACAATATTGAAGAAGTTTCTAAAGACAACAAAATCGAATTCTATCTTACTATCATTACCTAGATAGAAGTAGTTAGCATAGGATTCTGTTCCTCTGGTTTCGAATATAAGATTACTAAATTTGCAATTGCTGTTAAAGTCAAAGTAACCCCATCCGCCGGTACAGCGTTTATAGCCTGGATCAAAGATTAGAATAGTATTAATTCCTTCACCTACAATTGTAATATTATAGGCGGAATAGGCAAGTTGAGTAAGGGTATAAACTCCTATGGCAAGATGGATAGTACTTTCTATAGGATCTGCCATAGACCATGCTTTGTTTATTGTCAGATAAGGATGTCCAATAGAACCATCGTTACTATCGCTACCGGTTATGGAGTTAACGTATATATCGATCATTACTATACATCTCCTGTCTGAACCCATATACAAAGATTTAACCAGATAGAAAGTTTCTCACTCCAGACTTCTTCTGGTATAGATTTAAGTTGCCAGAAGGCCATGCCATATATACTAACATCGTTAGTATTATATTCTATCCAAGTATGACTATTATGATCATAAGCTAACCAGGTATTTCTATTGTCAAAACTTAATAAGATCTTAATATCGTATAACTGATTAGGGTCAATCTCTATATCTTCAATCGTAATAGTATCGCTTGTATCAATTCGGTTATTATCATCAGTTATCGTAATTTGTTGACTATCAATACAATATAGTTTTTCAGTATCGATTTGCTCTTCAGGTATAGTCTCTTGTCTATCGGATGATAGTATTTCTATTTCTATATCGACGGGCTTACTAGATTTTAAATCGCCCATTAAGAAGGTCAGCTTAATAATTTCGAAAGAACTAACGATAGTCTTAAACGTTAATGAATTTATAAACGAGGTATACGTAGGCAATCTTGATATAATAACCAAACCTGCATTATACCATATATTTGTATTAATAATAGGGTTACGTAAATTACCAGCATACGAAGAACCGCCATATCCGCCCCTATTTATATCACCGGCCATACCACCGTAGTAGCCACCACCGCCACCACCGCCAATCTCTGGATGGTTTTGACCATTGCCTAATATTGTAGTTAAATGCAAAGTTTCTCCACCGGAACTACCGGCGCTTAAATTCCCACCGCCGCCACCGCCACCAGCAACGATAATTCTATTTTCTAATTCTATACCGCCTCTTCTAATATCGGTAGCACCGCCACCACCTGCACCAGGCCCTAGCGGCCCGGCATTACCACCGCCATTCCATCCTCCACCTTCGCCAATAAAGCCCGTTCCATCCCCGCCGACAAATATATATAACTCTTGACCGGAATCTAATAACATTTGACCACGAACATGACTACCAGAACCACCAGGGTAAGAATAAGCACCACCTACAGCACCGAAAAGATCTAATTGATAAATTCCTGTAGTTGGTACAATAAAGGTCTGATAATTACCAGAACTATTAAATACCGCAGTTTCAACAGCTTCTTCTATACCCAGTAAGGCAAGTAAAGTTATAGCAACCTTACCATATCCAGTACGAATTCCAGGGGTAGTGATACCGTTTAGAACTCCACCATAATAGGAGGAACCTCCTCCACCGGAACTACCTCAAGTATATCCACCTCCGCCACCGTACCATCCACCTCCGCCACCAGAACCATGACTTATTCCATTACTACCGTAACCAAAGCTACCATATGTTCCACTTACTCCTCCTGAACTACCTCCTTGTGTTTGTGTACCTCCACTGCCAGTAGTTCCACCAATACCAATTAATCCACCACCAGCGCCACCTTGAGCTGTATGAGAGTGTCCAGCTCCGCCGCCAGCAACCAGGATACGGTCATTAAGAGTTTGTCCTCCTCTTCGTATATCGGTACCACCACCGCCGCCGCCATAAGGACTAGCAAAACCGCCTCCATTCCAACCAGTAGAATTAGGAGCTCCTATTCCTCCAATATATATATAAAGAGTTTCAGTATCCCCTAAGTTTAAAATACCAGAGGCGTAACCACCGGGAGCTCCATTATTACCACCCTGAGCGCCCCATGTTTCAAGCTTATATATACCGGGAGGTAGTGTTACTTCTTGTTGACTACCGGTATAGTTAAAATTAAATACTTGTAAATCCACCACACTACCTCCTATCCGTAAATCCAGTTGTCACTAAAGGTTTTAAATCCTACACAAACATTTAACCAGTTAGTTAAAGCTTTATGCCAAGCATCTCGCGGTATGGATTTAAGTTGCCAGAATGTCATTCCTGTATTGTGAATGTTATCTATACCCTTCTGTATCCAAGAACTAGTATCGTGGTCGTAAATGTACCAGGTTTCTCGATTATTAAAGCTTAATAAGAATCTAATTTGTATACCATCGATCTCTTGATAATCGGCCACAATATCTTGAATAGCAACGGCTTGTCTTGTGTCAATTCTATTATAGTCATTTGTCATAACTATAAATTCTGTATCTTCACGATTATCAATAATATTGAGCATTGCAAACTGTTCTTCTTTGTCATAATAGATAGTATCGCTCTTTACCTGTTCTTTAGGCAAATCTTGTATATATAAGATATCATCAACATCTGGTTCGGTATAACTCGATTTACTTATTAAGAAATTACAGACTATTTCCGATTTAAGTCCTGTAAAGCTCTTTGGAATATCAATAGTGAACAGTTTATCTAAATCTCCAGATTCCAATATTCCTGTGATATAATGACTTGAGTTATTAGTAAGAAGTCCTGTGATTATACTTATAGCATTTCCATCAAAGTTCTTTAAGGTACGAAAAGGTATTAATACAGGAGAATCTTTCTCTTCTAAAACCTCGTGAATAGGAATATCTAATTTAAACCCCGTTAACATGGGTATCTGGTAGACATCGAATTTATTAACAATTGTTCTGAAAGTGAATCCATTAACAGTATACATTGTCGTATTTAATAAGGTTATTCTAGCCTTACCATTCCCGGCTTGAACTCCAATCTGCATAGTACCGTCCGATACTCCGTCTGTATAACTAGAACCACCGCCGCCATTTGCTGAATATCCAGAACCATGTGGCGAATCGTTACCACCGGCCGCGCCGCCATAATAACCGCCACCGCCACCGCCTGAACCAGAGCAACAACCAGTATCTCCTGCGCCGCCTTGATATAGCGTCCCATTCCCACCTTTTACATACGTTCCGGCTCCTACACCTCCTTGTGTTTGAGAACCTCCTCCACCACCCCAAGACCATTGATAACCAGCACCCGTTCGTGCTGGATTGGTAGTTAATTGACCAGCGCCCGATTGTGCTTGTATTTCGCCGCCAGCGCCGTAACGAGAATTTCCATACTCGCCACCGCCACCGCCACCGCCAGCAATAATAATTCTATTAGAAAGAGAAGTATCGCCAACTCTTATATCAGTAGCGCCACCACCGCCACCACCATAACGAACACTACTACTGGTATCGGTACCTCCATTACCTCCACCATTCCAACCTCCTGCTTTAGCACGACCCGGATATCCACCAATACAGATGTATAAAATATCACCCTGGGTTAAAGTAATCGTACCTTTAGTATAACCTCCGAGACCACCGGTTATTGAACTTCCTCCCGGCAATCCACCTTCAGCACCCCATACTTCTAATCGGTAATCGCCTGTAAAAGGTGCTATCCATGTTATGTAATTGCCGGTATAAGTGAAATCGTATATTGTTTCATTACTATCGCTAGGATAGGCTATTAATCTAATAGCCATGTCTAACCATTCTGACAACTTTGTACTCCAAGTTTCTTCAGGAATAGAACTAACTTGCCAAAATGTCATTCCTTTCTCCTGAATATCATCTAAACTTACAATAACCCATTGGTTGGTACTATAATCATAAGAATACCAAGTATTTCTATTGTCAAAGCTAAATAAGAATCTTTCATTTCCATTACTGTAATAGTCCTTATTTATGTCTTTAATTGTTACTATATTAGATGTATCTATCCTTGTATAATCATCTGTAGTAACGGTTATATTAATCGGTCGATCGCTACATATAGAAGTAAATATAGAAGGTGTTTTATCCAATATTTGAATCGACTTTAATGTTTCAATGTCAACAGTCTCACATATCAAATCTAAAGGTTTAGTACTGTAGTAAGACGGTATATGAAGACCTTTTAAATACTCTAAAACATTACCAGAAAGTTTAGGTATAACGGGATCGATACTAATTAGATCATTAATAATTAAAAAGTCTATCTTATCTTCCTCGTTATTATGACTACTTTTATAAACTCCTACTAAATGACTCGCAATTAAAGCTCCAGCTCGCGATAAGATAGGAATATTTATACTATTATCCATTCTTTCTTTAATACCATTAATTCTACAGGTATTGCTTATAGTACCAGCTATTGTATCTATAGCAGCTCCGCTAGATACTATTGTTGGTATATTCTCTACTTCATCAGAAGGATGAGTAAAGGTAACTTCTGATACGTTATTTATATAACATGCTATAGTTGTCCTAGTAATTACGCCTAGTAAGTTTCCGACGTATTCTATTAAAAGTTTACTTACAGATGGTGTAATACTTATATCTATGGTAGCAAGAGCAACTGCTATATTTAAATTTCCATGTACGCCCGGTTGAAAATAGTTCCAATCTACAGTATTTAGTTCGTCTGCTGTCATACCTACTCTATCTATATCGTCAAGTGACGCTTCTTGCCATACGGTATTATAAGTTAGCCAGCTACCTTTATTATCAAAGCTTACCAAGTATCTTAACAAAGTACCCTCGGGTTCTATTTGTACAGCCATTATATTAAGGATCTTTTTAACTTCGCTACAATCTATCTGATTATCTCCGGTAGTAATGTGATAAGGGATTATAGGATAAGAGAATAATACAAATCCAGCCTGATAGTTGATTTGTTTCTCTTCTTGACTAAGTACTCTATTATATATTCTGGCCATAATAACACAACCATCAAAGGCTCCATAAGGGCCTGCGCCCATAATAATTGGTGACCATACTCGTGTCATATTAGACTTAAGTCCAATACGTACCAATACTCCATTAATATAAATAAACGGTTGCCTATCTATATACTCTACAATGACATGGGTTATTCCCGTAACCTCACCGCTATAAACGGCCACTGCGGGAAAATGAGCATCTCCGTATTCGTAAACACTAACTCCGTTAGAACCTATAGATACCCCTGCACCAACTCTAGTATCTATATATTTAGAAGGATAAAACAAATACTTTTGACCATCTAATCCTGGAGAAGAACCTGTATTTATCTCATTATCAATCTGGTGTAATTGATCGGTCTGAACCCACGCTTCCAGGGTAAAGGTATCATAAACAGGATTATAGCTAAGAGTGCATTTACTATTTATACCGTTAAATAAAAGAGCATAGGGATTTGCATTAGTTCCATCCCCTATCCAGCCGTCCGAAATAAAGTTAAAGTCAGAAAGCTCGGTCAACTTCCAATCTCCGCTTGCAGCGAGATTAATCCATGTAGATAATGGATTAGAGCCATGTTTGTCATCCTCTGTAGCTCGGGCAGCAATCAAATCGATTAATAGCCCGTCCTTTACATACTCATGTACTGTTTTATGTAAAGTGACGGCATCAACTAGAAAATCGATGCCGTCAATATTTGGGATGACAAATGACTCTTTATCATAGATATTAAATTGCAAAGAGTCCTTTGCCATGTGATCACCAACTTATCCGCGATTATATACAGCAACTGCTCTAGTTCCTGCTAAACTACTATATCCGATCGAACCTGCTGTATGAATATCATACACCTGACTACCTACGGTAATGGTATCATCCTGGATTACACCCGACAACGGAATCGCATAAACATGATCAATCTCTCCACGAATACCATCACTAATACTACCAACCTCGATAGGAGCCATATAATACAACCCGCCGCCGCCAGGGTTAGATGGCGGCAAAGCTGAATAGAAATCGTAAGCAGGCCCATTAACAGTATTAGCTTTATCTTTAAGTGGATAGATTTTAGAATTTCCTTCAATATTTGTCGAAGCTAATACGACAGCTGTATTATTAGGTTCAACTCCAAATAGCTTAAGCCGTCCTACATAATGCAATGCATTGACAGCACCAGCTATAGCTACTTCTGCTATTATAGATAAGACAATATGATCATCGAATGTATAGAGCTTATAGTTAAATGGTGAAGTCTTTACGATTACAGCCGAGGCAAAGAATACAGATTTACTTTGATCGTTAGTAAAAGTACCGGCCAATCCGGTAAGATATCCGAGTTTAATTGTGGTATTAAATGGGCCAATTGTCTTACGTGTTACTAAGATTGAATCGATATTACTAACATTTATAGTTACATCGTAAGTATTGGTTACCTCGGCTTCAGCTGTAAGTTTGTTCTTTATAGCAGTGGCTACTTGTGATACAGTTTGTCCACTCGTAACCGACACCTGAATCTCCTTATTAATAATGCCATTGCTAACAAAGATTTGTAATAGCCCGGTTGTCGTACAATTGGAAAGCACTTTGATAGTATTTTCTTCTTTAGAACCACTACCTCCTTGAGCTAATACACTAATGGTCAAAACGGTACCTGTATCGTTAGCGTCGAAAGTAGGATCTGGATTGTCAACCATTAGTGTAGATGAAATAGTTACGACATTATCCACTACAGTAGCATTCCAATTATCTAAAGCATCGGCAACGGTACGAATCCTATTAACTATAGATGTGAAACTATCAGCTCCATTTAAAGTCGCGATTAAGGTTTTATTTAAGATACCATCACTTAAATTAATACTAATAGTACCATCGTTTATCGCACCTGTTAAGACTGTTAGTGTATTTACTTCAGCGACGCCTGTTACACCGACTACAGACTGAGTTATAGAACAATTTACTTCGATAGCTACTACACCTAATGTAACAACAGTATCAACAGCGCCGGTAGCGTCTCGTGAGATTATTACGTTATTATTTGTACTGGTTATTGTATAACTAGAACCAATTTGACCATCGTTTTCTAACAAAATAGCAATCTTAACAGCCAAGGTATCTATCGTATCTGTAGATAGAATATCAAAGTTAACTGACTTATTAATTATTCCATCATTAAAGTTAATTACACCGGTTTGTGAGATATTAGATACGTTTGTAATCGTAAGTGTATTAATCTCTTTTACGCCGGTAATACCCTGTTGAGTTATATTAATAGTAACTGTAGTGCCAGTATCATTAGGGTTAAAAGTAGCATCTACTTGACTCTCTGCGGAAGCGGCGGCAATGGTTACGACATTATCGTTAACGATAGCGACATAATCTGCTAAAGCATCTACTGCAAATTGTATAGCTGAGGCCACTTCTTGAAGACTATCAGCTGTTACTACGTTTACGTCAATAGTCTTATTAATTACACCATCACCAAAGAATACATTTATCGTACCATTAGCAGTACAAGCGGAGTTAACAGTAATTGTATTAACCTCTTGTATTGAAACATCCCCGGGAGTTGTTTCAACGAAGGTGGCACCAATGCCGGTATTATTTCCAGCAACAGCTATGGTTAAATCTACAGCGCCTACATCATTCTTAGTAATAATAACCTGATTACCAGAGCCGGAAATTGTATACGAGACGGAAACATCCGTGTCAGTGGCTAGTACATTTCTAATCTTGGCCGCGACTTCTTCCGTAGTATTGTCACCATTACTTACAGTTACATTTACCGGAGTATTATTTAAGATTAAGCTAACATTCCCACTGGTAATAGGAGAACCTGTTACCGTTAAGTCAAATACTTCAGCTACAGATGTAACACCTATTTGAGTTTCTGCAATTGTCTTGACAACTCCGTTAGGAACTTCGGTAATGGTAATAGTAATACTTTTAGGGCCACCAGTTTTAGAAGCTATGGTTATTATATTAGTATCTATCACATTAGTTATTGTATATGCTGTATTAATATCGTTATCGCTAGTTAAAGCTGTCTTAATTTTACCAGCAACTTGAGCAGCTGTATCGTTACCGACTACTGGAAACTTAATACCGGGCTTAATAATAGTACCGTCATCAAAGTTAATATTAAGCGTACCAGAAACAGTAGCACCACTATTTACAATAATAGTGCGTTCTTCATTAACCGGTGTAATACCAGGTATCGTTTCTATATCACTTGCGGTAACACCGGTAATGGTATCAGTTATACTCATATTAAAGTCAATAGCCCTTGAATCTTTGGCTGTAATTATAACTTTACCATTAACGTCTACAATTACATCGTAAGCCATAGCTATTGCCGAGTCGCTCAGTAACGTATCGCGAATTTTCTCAGCTACCACCCTAACACTACCGCTATATACCGGAATGATAACAGGAGTAGTTCCTATGGTTAAGGTAGTATTACCATCATAGGTGGGTAAATCAGCTACACTAATCTCAAAGGATTCCATATTAGGATCTAAGCCTGGTGTAGTTCTGTCGATAGATAATCCTACGCCCGTGGTACCAGGCTGATAGTTTTCAGCAGGGCCTAATGTAAAACGGTCGCTATTTGCAATGACCGGAGTTATACGTATAAAGAGAGGGCCGGTGGGAAGTTGCTTCTTCATAACACCGTCTTCAGGACGAGACATTACACTCTCCCAGCCTTCGGCTTCAAGCTGTTTCCATACGTTCGATGCTAAATCTTTAATTTGACATCTTGTTGCATAAATAGTCATTTTTTTAATGAAACCTCCTTAAGGAGTATATTTAATCACAATAGCATAATCTTTCTCAGTTATATTAATAGTTTTTCTAGCTCTAAACCCGTCTAAGGGGGTACCTACGCCAGACTGTGGAGTATAGATTGAGGCTACTGGATAAGGAAATACTACAAGGTATTTATTCTCACCCGTATCTACCGTGGCAGCGAAACCTGTTGTACCAAGAATTCGGATATTACTTCTATCGAATCTTGAAGTATAGATATTTGTTAAGACACCAAGCGGTACTGTATTCATGGTATTAACACCATCATGGTAATAAGCGGGAACAGATCTTAAGAATAACTTTCTTGTATATCCGATGTCCATATATGGATCGTAAGAACCTTGACACCAATAATAATCTTGATTGACGTAATTATAAGGGCCCGATACGGCAGTTAAAGCCCTATCAAAAGTAGGACTTTGCGTAGTACTCTGACAGATGATAGGCATGCCATCCGGATGGTCTTCGAGAGGATCGACAGTTCCGAAGAAACCAACCGCTCTTGCATTAGAGTCTCCGTTAATTTCAATAGCCAATACGATGGATGTTGGTTCTACGATTAAGTGCCAGTTCACATTACCTATACCAAAATTAGTCGGTAATACACCCGCTCTTAAGAATAGAGATTGTTCAATCAAATTTTCGAACGTACCAGCTACTCCGGTAGTTCCTGGTACATAATTCTGAGCCCCGCCTAATGTAAGACCAGAATTAGAATTGATAGTATTTTGAGCATAACCACTAATACTAGCGGTGCTATTAAACGCACTAGTCGTAGCAAGAGCTCCGATTACACAGAAAAGGTTTCTACTGTCTGGACTATTTACCTTAGCCCTAGATTTAAATACTTGTTTATAGAGATTTGTAGCAACTGGCGAATCTGACGTAATATTATCCCAATAGGGATCTGTTTTACCTTGTGGAATACTAACTACAGCAGCAGCGATATCAGCTAGTAAACCATCTGGGTAAAGACTTGTACCAGTAAAATACATAACTCCAACCTCCCACTTTAAAGTAATTCTTGACCAATACTATATTAACCCCTATCGCCGGTCTGATCGAACTTAACGGTTATCATCAAATCTTTACCACCTGGAGTAATCAAACCCGTTTCATCTATATCAATAGAGAATATATCTCCCTCGTAGAAATCCACGTTAATAGATTCGACCACAACGCTATTTTGTCCATCGGAAATGCGTGGTCTTGTACTTTGATCTGTAAAAATACTAATATCATTCTTATTAATATCTAGTACTAAATCAGAGCCAATGGGTGCATTATTAGCACGTATCATAACCTTAGACATTACAAAATGTTCTGGAATAATAACCTGAATTAAGCCTATTGTGTGTGGAAATAATATATCCTTAATGCAGATAATAGCAGATCGTTTGTTACCGATATTTGTAGTTATATCAAATTCGGTATCTAAACGTTCCTTTAAAGTTGGATACTCTCCCCTAGCTTCGATTACTTCTTCTTTAACTCCATCCTTATCTAAGATACGACGCAAGTCTTTAGTTATTAGTTGATCTAGCGTCTCACCTATAACAAGGGTACCAAGTATCATTTTAGAGCGAGATTCTGATAATATCGTATCATAAACGATAGTACCATGTTGGTCTAAGAAGAAATAATATGTAGTATTTAAGTTAGGGTTTAATAATGTAAATACCTGATCTTCTTTTTCAATTAGCTGTTCAAGTATATAAGAACGACCACCGTAAATAGGAACTTTAACATTCACGCCATCTACTTCGGGTTTACCAAGGGTAAGCTCAAGATATTTCTTACTGTCAATATAGTTTTTAAGATTATCATAAGAACCTCGGGCTTTTACTACTTCTTCGTAAATACCATCTTTTCTTAAGATATGACGCAAGTCTTTAGTTATTAGTTGATCTACTTGAGTACCTGTAGAAACCGAACCGATAATCATGTCGGTCTCTAATTCCTCTGGAGTATTCCTATAAATGATAGTACCATTTGTATTAATAAAGAAATAATAAGTAGTTTCAGGCATAGCTCCTGGAATATAAATATTAATCATATCTGAATACTGAACAACGTAACCCATGATAAATGCAGTACCTTGATTTATAGGGACATAAATAGCACTACCAGTCCAAACAGCTTCGTTTAATCTAAAATCGGTATAACCTCTGGTATCGATATATTTCTTAAGCCTATCGTAAGAACCTCGAGCCTCTGATATTTCATTTTCTATGGCAGTTACTCTACCACTATTTAGCTGATGATCTTTTAGCTTTCTCATATCCTCTCCCCTAACTAATAATTACCGCATTTCCTTTACGAGTGGGGATAAAACGCTCATTCCAGGCGCAAAGCTGCTTTACCAACAGTACCGTTTCCTCATTTACAGTTAAGTAATATATCTGTACTTCAGAGATTTCTAAACTGATCTTAGATACAATCTCTTCTATATATTTAACATCCAAGGGTTCCCCAGCATTACGACTCGCTAGGTAATCTTCTGTACTAATCTTTGCGGTACCTCTAATAAGGTTCTGATCTAGTTCTGATACATCCTTGTAAAAGATTATACGTATACGAATCTCCACATTAAGGAACCGAGGTTGAAATACGTCAATTCTAGTTCCCCAACCGCCGACCATTCTAGCTGCAGTGGTTACTTGTTTAATAAGATTTGGTAACTCAGCCGGATCTTTATTAATAACATATATAGAGCCGGAACCGGTGCCGTGAGTATACGCTTTCATAATAACATCATCTACTCCGGGTACCGACAGACAAGCAAGACGTACGGCCGTTTCATTAGAGGTAGCCATACTTAACAGTTGTTGACTAATTCGATAACGATACGGTTCATCCTTTTCATCAACGTATCGTTTACAGTACATCATATATCCTATCGCATCAAGTGCGTCTTCTCCTGCATAAGACAAGAAAGCTTGAACCAGTTCTTTCTTTAATGTGTCATAAAAACCATCAACATTACTTTCTGAACTCTTAGCAAATTCCTCGTTAAAGATAGCCAGTAGAAGTCTAGTTACTCCGCCACGACTAATCTCTGATAATTCCTCAGAATTTGCTAATCTATTCATAGCATTTGTCATTATGGTTTCAAAATCCTTGTTGATCTTTAGGAGCATATTTAAACCTCCATTACTTTGATAACCCCGGAGGAAAGATCTAAACCAATTTCTAAACTAATAGGTTGTGCAAAATAAGGACTGTTAACAAATAAGAAGAACAATATCGTAGTTTTCGATATAGGGACTGGTCTGATATAGATATCTTTCTTATCTATAAGATCGTCTTCAGTTAGTGCAAAGGTAATCTTATCAATAGTAAGCTGAGCCGTATCGGGACTATTAGGCATTCCTATGATATCTTCCATATCCGCCCCGATATGATCTAATCTCCAATTAATCCTTACAGCTTTTATCCTATTAATAATAGACTGTAACTGAAATTCCCCTTCTTTAGCTACGGCCAGATCGTGATCTCGAATGATAAAATCACCGTCCGGAGATATTGCAATATCTTTAGCTACTCGCATCATCTCACCTCGCAACAAAGAAGTTATTAGAACCGCTTACCATATTTCCGGCCCCTTGGAGATGAATATTCACTCCATCTCCAACTCTTACAATACCCCGACCGTTTACAAATAAACTAGTACTAGCCTGTACATTCGTATATCCTGCTCCACAACATGGGCAGGTTGTATAACCTGTATCGCTTAGTCTTGCTGCGGACTTACCGTTAATAAACATATTGTGACTCCCGGTCACTTGGCCACCCGTAACCGAGTGGCCACCACATCAGTTATCTGGACAACCATGACCATTGTGGTGTCCGACGCTGCCATTCATTCTATCACCTATTCTACAAGCTGCTGGCATTTTATCACCTCTGTACAAAGCTTGAGTTAATTTATGAGAAGAAGTAGTTAGGTGCCGCGAAATACATATTCCCACCAGACATCCATTCTACGGTACCTTCATTATCAATCTTTACATTTCCGCCTATTTCTATGTCAGCATTCCCGCCGATGTTAAGGTCGGCATTGCCACCAATATTAACAGTACAATTTCCCTGCGCTTCTAAATAGATATTACCACCTATCTTGGTTAAAATGTTACGGCCAACATGTCTTTCTACATCCTTTTGTATCCATTCTCTTAAATATCCGGTGTGATGACGTTCTCCATCGGTAATTAGCGATATGTTAGCTAGGTTAGGATCTAATCTAATACCGACATTAGTACCACAGAAAATATCAATACAACCATTGTCTCGTATCTTAACAATACTTGTATTAAAAGGATGTGTTAAAGCTGGTTCGGAACCGGATGGAAACCTTACATTTTCCGCACTTTGTTTTAGTTCGAGTAACGGGTTATCTGTTGGTTTATTCGCATATTCATTTAAACGTAATGATTGACCCCCGTACGCCATTACAACTCACCAGTCCTTTCACCTATCATATCTGGTATAAAAGAACCCTTCCGTCTATGGGTTTGTCTTCTACCCCTTGTAGATGAGCTATAATTAAGATCTAGAACCCCACTTATATAACCGAAGGTATAATTACCGCCCGGGAATACGATTTGTACATCTTCTCCCGGAAATGGGCCAGGGTGATTAATTCCACCCTGGATTTGTATAGGTACTACCAATTCACATATACCACGGCTATTAGGGTCTCTAAATCTTACCTTACATCTCTTTTGTTCTGGATAGTATTCTGTAACAGTCCCTCTAACGTCTTTAGTAACGTTAGCTATAGCCGGCGCTACTACCTTTTTGTAAATCGTCTGTAAGATACCGTTATTAAGATTCATGATTTCACCTACTCTAAATAATGAAATATTGTCTTATCCGCCGGGATACCAAGAATATCGAAATGTAAATGTGGCTCTTCCTGGTCGCATCCGTCAGCTTTCTTCGCACTGGTACCAATAGTCCCGATTATACAGATACTATTATTAAGAGTACGACAGTCGAGTTTTTCACCATGGCTTACTTTAACTTCTCCAAGATTCCCGTATACTGTTTGACTTCCACCGGGATGAGAGACTATAACATGCTGACCGAGACCACCCGGGCTCGGATCGTTACCTATTTTATTAACAATACCAGAGCAAGCAACGAATACAGGATCGTCTTGATTACCTGCGATATCGATACCTTTTACGTGAGAATTTTTACCGTTGTTATCCATCCGTCCTATTGAAATTTCGGTAATCTTACGGCTCATTGTAGGCCATCTAAAGTAACGAGCCCTGGATATATCCATAAGATCGTTTGGCTTATATTCGCTATTTGTACCAGTACCAGGTACTGAAAGTTGACCGGTTGTAGCCGGAGTAAATTCGTCATAGACAAAACCAAGTCTTTGTAGAATATCTGTCAAATCGTCGTTCCCAGTCCCGGGCTGAGAACCATCTTTAGAAGTGGCACCATTGTCACCGGTATTCTCCCATTTTATAATAGGGTCTGGATAATAAAACGGATCTTTTAAACCCGGAATTAACGTTTGGTGACCGTCTATACCAGCAGTATATGGCATCCCTTTATACCATAATGGGTATATCTTAATCTCCTGCTGATAGCGATTAGTGTATTTATCATATAGTTCACACATACCATTTAATACTAAAACTCCAAAGATGGTAACAACAAGACCACCTAACATACTTCCTATAGCAGCTGCGGTGGCTCCGGCAGTTAACGCCAACCCTCCGGCTATGGTTCCTAATCCTGAGATAGCTGTCCTTATGTTCTTTATACTTCTGACAGCAGTCCATACCGTACCGGCTAACTTCGCATTCTTAACGCCGACTACAAATGCTCCAGAAGCAAGCAGGAATAAGAATCCGTTAGCAGAGTATTTAGCAAATTGTAAGGCCCGTCTCGATATACCCAAAAGGGCTTTATTTCTTTCACTCCCAGCAATAGCTACCTGTAAATCCGGTTTAATAGAGGTAATAAATCCTGTATCAAATCCCATATGAATAACGACTCGCCCTATATCGGCCATACCATTCATCTTGGTATAAGCATCGTCGAGATAAAACTGATCATGTTGCTTAGGTACTTGTCCTAATATTAAAAGTTCTCCCTGATACATACCTCTAAATTTCTCTCTTAAATGGCTGCGGCACATCTCTACAGCCCGACTTTCGCCCGTAGCAAAACCAAGGAAAGGTAGTATAGTTTCCATAGCGGGAATGGCATTAGGGATAAAGCTATCTTGTATAGTAGTACTATCAAAGATCTCTGTCTTTTGAAGCTCTCTTTTAATATACTTATCAGCCTTTACTACTTTACTGGTAACTGGTTTACCTTCAATAGAATAGATAGCTGCACAATTAGTTACTAAATCCGTATTACTAGCGCGGATACCATTATCAATAATATGATAGTAACTATTATAAAGCCAGAATTGACTAAACGGTTTATATAGCTCTTCATAATCTTCCTTCTTGGTACCATCCCCGCTCTTAAGTCTTAATGCATATTTTACCGGCCAATGTGGCATCCCGTAAAACAAGGTACTTCTAAAATGGTAGTGGTGAATGGCTACTATCTTATCCCGTTCTGCAAAGGATATTGTCCTAAAGATATCCCAGGGACTCTTACCACCTATATACATTTGAATACCGCCCTTGCCGGCATCTTCATCGTATCCGATAAAGCCTAATAACTGACATAGCCAGTTAACACCCGGGTCAGGGTCGTTAGGAAAAGCCGGGTTCCTATCATAGATATTCTTCATAGTATCATAGGCGCTTATCTTCTTACCACTGTCTATATCGGTACTTCTTTCCGGGTCGCCACCCCAGGATATGTCATCTTCTTTCTTATATACATAACCGAAGTGTTCAATACCATAAGGGTTGGCATCTCCAAAGATATAACCGTCTAAGGATTCTGGCATCATTTCCCCTGTAGCGGCTTCTACCTTTTCCTGGCCACCAACGAACATTTGTTTAGCCTGTTCGACTGTAATAGATTTACCAGTTCTTTCTTTGTATATTTCTATACACCTTTGCCATTGTTCGGGTTTGACTTGATCGACTGTCATATAACTTGCATAAATACCGGCATTTACACATGCTATATCAAAATGCTCTTCATCTGTTCCAGTCTCTCCTGCGGGATTTACCATTGTTACACTTTTAATAGCATTTGATAGCTTCTCTGGTGCTTTCTCCAGTTTTCCTTTTTCTATCATACTACTAACCCAGTCTGCAAACGTCTCTGCAAGATCGATAGTACTTTTCAATCCTTTAATAAACTCCTGAACGACCATACTATTACCCCAGTGAAACATGAGTCCACGGTGGGCTAGTATCATGTAAAACATTGTCCACGGGGTACTGGTTAAATTAAAGATACTGGTTCTTTGATTCTCATCCCACTCTAATATAGGATCGACCAGCTCTATACCATCACCTTGACATATAATAGTCATATTCTCCCTGGAATCTATGTCTGCTATCACACCATTAAAAGCTGTAGGTAAACATTCTGCAACAGAACCATATCCCATTTTGAGATGCACCCTAGCACCGGTCTTTAGACTAATGTTCTTTAGCACTTCGGCTCTTTGTTTTAGAATTGACATATCTATCCGAGGAAAGATATTATTAGCCCAGGTATCTCCTCCCTTAGCTTTATATCTAAGTTTGGCATTTAGGCTACCATAGATATTCGTAAGAGATATAATAGCAAGGTCTACAGGATTGTCTCGATCTTTGACAGTAGTTATATTCAACACAGAATGGTAGGTATAAAAGTTTGTCCACGTTCTTCTACCACTTATCCACATACCTTCGTCTAATATCACCATAGCAAAGGTTGGAAATGCTTTAACGAATCTTCCATCCCAAGAATAAGTAAGCCAATCATGGCACATCTGTCTAGCCAACTCGTCAATACCTTCGGGCTTAGATATGTCCGGAGCTTGAACTCTCTCTCCGTAAGGTTTAGTCATTACCGGCGGTGTTTGTGCATAAATCCAATCTGGAAGTTTTTCATCTTTCCAATTAAGGCCTGTACTATCTGTTGAGTTATATATACCCGAGGACGAACTTACTGCTCCTGTCTGTAAAACCTCGGCCATCGGTAAGTATCTAAAGTAGCGAGAATCTGCACCAAGACTGTTACCACTAATTTGAACTACTCCATAAGCTTTACCCTTAGCATGAACAATAGTATTATCGCCTAAGTATATACCAACATGGTCTGGATTGACCGGATCTGGGCCATCTCCCCATCTTGTATAAATCAAATCACCTACAGTCAAATCACCTTTGGTTATTTCTTGACACTGTTTCCATTGAGTATAAGTAAGGCGAGTTATATTAACTCCAAACTGAGCGAATGTCCATTGTACAAGACCAGAGCAATCGAAAGTATCAGGCCCCTCTGTAGTAACAACATAAGGTTTACCTACTTGAGCCTTAACCAGTGCTATGAACTCTGTTTTTGTTTTAGAAGAGTTAGCTGTAGGATTAACAGACATTGTAGTTCCGGCAGTTCCGCTGGGAGGAGTCGCTCCCTTTTCTTTACTTATTATGACAGGCAATCTTTGTCTTCCGAAGTTTAATGCCTCCTGGTGGCTCTTGTAATAAACATCTATCCTATTACCCTTAATGGCCCCGCCGGTATCTTCGGCTTTAAACCAGCCTCCATTAGGTTTGTTCTTAAAGTAAGGAATATATACCCAGCTACCCATTGGTATAACATTCCTATCTACAGCAATGGTATGCCACTCTTTAACCATAACTCCACTTGCTGTAACACCGTAACCAGGACTCCCCGGAGACTTGCCACAACACTTTTGACAAGCGCAATACGCTGTTATCTCGAATGTCCTTTGTTCTCCCGGAACTGAAGTTGTAGTATTAGTCGTAACGGTGGTTGTCGAGACTGGTGTAGGTGCGTTAGGATCTATACCAATACCTGCAGGATAGCTACTATTGATTGTACCTCCATTTACTATAGCTGGATTAACCATTCCGCCAAGATGTAAATAATCGTATTTAACATAAAAGTCAGGATCGACTCTAAAGCCTGAATAATTCTTACCTCTTAATGCCGGAGAGACAAACACATTAAAATCAAGATCCTTTAAATTACGTTGCCTTCTCTGCGCGTTTATATCGAGCAGAGCTTGTGCCACTTGATTATACGATGGCAATTCGAGATCCGGGTATAGGTCTAAGTTATTTACAACCTCTTCAGCAACCATAGTCTGTAAGTACTCGGTAGGCGCATCTGCCATACTATTTAACAGTACGCTTTGTACATTACCTACTAGATTGGTTTTATCATGAAACGGCAGGAAACCGTCAACAGCTTCATTATCTTTCTGACTCGGGTCGTAACTGACACAAGCTATAGCAATTCGTGTCATGCCTGGCTCATTTTCTACGGTATCAATTTCTATAGCATGAATCATTACATACTCTACTCCGAATAACTGAACCAGTTCATTCTCTAACTTTACAAAGCCTGAAACTAATTTATCACGATAGTTGATAGCATATTCTTCTGTAAGTTTTTGCAAGTCAACAAATTGTTTAACAATATCTCTATTCTCTGTCTCTAGCTGAATAAAGATATTAGTATCTAACGATCCCATGTATTGGTGAGACGGATCGGTATGCATTTGTAAATGTACCGCACTAAATAAATTATGAGTAGTTAAAGACATGGAATTGATTATTACTTCATCATTTGGTATATCTACCTCTACCATAGCAATGCCGGCCGCAATAGAGACTACATCGTTAGTTTCAAGAAAACTACTATCAATAATATAAAACTTAAATGAGCCATTCATATAATTAACAATCGGCTGTAACCATGATTGATTCACCCGTCCCAATGCTGTAGGCTGAAGTACTTGCTGATAATACCAACGGAATAATGGATAACAAATCATACGGTCAAGATCGGCATCATGCCTTTGGATATATGGCATTACTGTTGTCTTATGCATAATAAGTTCTACAGACAATGTATCGGGGAAGTCCTTATCCGTATATCCAGTTATAGACGATAGGCATACATTATATATACCAAACACGTCATTAAGTCGTTCATTAACTACAGGTATGATTGGCGTTCTCATGAATTGTGCCAGAAGTGGTCTTAATCCATCCATGCTGTAAATCTCACCGGCCGGCCCCGCTACCGGGAATCCATTAATCTGCTCGATATCACCAAAGTACAGAGTTAAACGTATCTCTGTTTGGGTATATCCACTCTTAGTCTTAATACTACTTTTAGATCTCATGGATTTCATAGTAGACACATTTCCAACAGTTTTAACTTTAATAGAAGTTGGTGGAACAAAGAATACGCTATCACCAATACGCAAATGAAATGGTGTTGCTCTGTTACGCCACCCGGGAACGATATCTGTATCTAGTCCGAATAGATCGATTGCATCCCATTTTATGAAATCCGTATTGAATGGTTGTATACCGCTAACGGCATCCGTCGATATACCAACGGGCGTCGATGATGGTGGAGGTACTACAGCAGTACCTCCACCGGAAGTAGATTGATTAATAGCTCTATAGAAAGCAAAAGGATCGATCACTCCATTAGGATCTGCCTTACCGGCCTTATAGAGACTCCAGCTAAATGGATCGTGTGGTCGTGTATTGGAATCATAGTAGCTATGAGGTTTAATACTTTGCTCTGTTTTAGGAAATCTCCATTTATCGCATAAGTAAGCACATAGCCACACCAATCTCGCTAACGAGCCGGCTGTAATAGGTTCGCAAGTTTCAATACCAATACAATTATTACCACCTACGGTATGATGAGCCCGCTCATCATCCGGGATAATATAAAGTATTTGATTAGAACCTATAACGTAATGAGAACTAGCCGGATAAGGATTATCGTTTTGCATATTTCTTCGTATAATATTAGGGTCGGGTTGATTCACACCCGTCCTATGGATAACGATCCCTTGAGGAGTTCTTTTATCACCAGGTCTATTCCTACAAGGACTTAAAAATGCTTCAGTAATAGTATAGCCACTCATTATTTATTCACCTCGATTAACAACATAACCATGTGAGACGTATTGGTTCAAGATACTTCTTACATATTCGGTACTAATGTTCGAAGTATTATCAGTTAGATTTACATTGATATCAACACCTGGCAATTCGCTATTTATTGTCTCACTTACAATATTACCGATCTGATCGTGCGGTATGTTGCCTGGTTTTGTTTTAATCTTAATTTGAGCTCCTCCGGTATTATCCGGATGCTCCATATAAGTATTCTTATCAATCATGGGGCCGGTATTAGATGACATATCTCGACTTTCAGTATTACCTTCCTCTTCCGGTTCAAAAGGTCTTTGATTAGATAACTGACGTAAACTAAAACCGGCTACAGCAAGTCCACCCGCCAAACCCATTAGCCATTTAAGTCTACCGTTAGTTTTAGCCTCGTCGAATAATGTTCTGAAGAACCCTTTATCATCGGTTGGTACGCTCTCTGGTACAGCTCTTTTACTCTCTTCATTCATAGCCGCAACAAGTTCTTTAGGACTATCGGCCCTAGTCACTTTACCTTGTTTAGCCTCTTCGTTTAATTGACGAACTTGTTCGTCACCCTCGCTTAATTGCTCTGGCCGTTGTATTGTGTAATCTCCGGCGTCGGGAGGCGGCTGCCGGCGCCAGTCATTCCAGTTGCTCATTTCTTGACCAGCTTCATCATAAGCTTTGTACCCTTTTTGCTGTAGATAATTTCCTACCATTCCTCGTTCGCGCTCATGGCCACCGATATTTTGATACTTAATATAATCAGTCAGCGCTTCATCCGGTATATCTGTAAGTCTAAAACCTGTATAATTAACAGAAGCTTTAGAACCTTCCGGTACTGCGCTGTAATCCCATTTAGTAATTCGCTCTTCCCCAGTCGGCTGGTCGACTCTTACCTGACCTAACATTTCTCTAGCTCTTAATGTTAAATCGCTTACACTATCTAAGCCAGCGTCTAAGTCTGCTACGGTCGATAGAGCATTTAGATAAGGATTTCTTTCCTTTTGAGCTTCTATAAGATTGTTAAAGATCTCACGCCGGTTTTTAGCAGCCTGCCGTACATTAAAGTGAGGTATGCGTTCTTGTCTAGCGATATCCATTTCGCGTGTTGTCTCAAGCAACTCATCAGTAAGTCCTTCTACGGTCTCTTGATGTCGTAGGAAATTCTCATGTATCTCTTCTAAGGACATTCCATCGACACCGTTTAACGGCCGGCCAATCTTCTGCATAACAACATTCACATCTTCACCACGGGTACCTATGTTATATCTCATACCAGGTATAACACCGTACTCAGCTTGGGTCATCTCTCTGGTATTTCTAATGACCCGCTCGGCTAAATCATGACCTTCGTGCAATTCAATACCTTGATCAATTTGTCTCTTATGAATTGATGAAAGTCTTTCATTGAAAGCTTTATTAATTGCTATTTCAGAATCGACATATACTTGAGTACCTTTCCCTACAGGTATCGACCAATCGGTAATCTCGGCTGCCGAGAGACTTAGCTTATCTTTATTACGCATTATATAATTTGCTACATCCTCAAGCCGTTCGGCGCTACTAAAACCATTTCTTTTCATCCATGGTAGTAATACCTCGTTTATAGCTTTAGCTTTTGCATCGTTTTCGGCATGTGTTGGGAAAAGCTCTTCCCCGATTATTTCAGCCGAACTATAAAGACTTCGCATAATAGTAGCTTCGTTAGCCAGGTCTAGGTGCATTTGTCCAACTCTCTTACCCTTGTAGGTGATGTTACCAAGGTTACTTAGATGTTCGACTTTTCGCTTTGGAACATTCTCTTTAATAGCATTGTTTATATCTCTAACCATTTCCTCTGCGTCATTCCTGGTAATCTTACCTGAACCAACAGTATCCTCGATTTCTTGCATCTTAGGGGTTATTACATCACGGAATAAATCGCTATCAAGTATTGATGCTATACTCTCGACTTTTCTTAGCTGCCGAGGGCTCAGCTTTGTGTCGTTAATAATATCACTTTGAATCTCATTAAACTTATGCCGATTTAACAAGAGAGCTTGATCGTCTGGAGATAAGCTTTGTATATACTCTTGTTTCATTTGTCCAGCCTGTCTACGTAACTCATCTTTTTCCACACCAGATACGTCTGTCATAGATTCTTGTACATATCGATCAACCGTATCAAGTTCGCCCTGGATTTGATTTAGCCTATTGTAAGCTTTATTCCAGCTATCAACACTATCGTCACCTGACTGGAACTTTAAATAATCGATACCTGCGATACCTTTATTAAGACCCTTTTGAATGGCCCTGTTTACGTCATCTAAAAGTAGCTGCTCGTTAAACTCTCCGGGAGTGTTAATCTCTTTAACATTCTGCGTAAACCATCTCTGCCCCTTGGCTTGATTATCGAAATCGATATTTACGACATTACCCGTATCTAACTCTTTAGCTATGACTTTTGGGCCCTCTTGTTTCACAAACTCGTACTCACCAATAGGGATATTGTTAGTTCCTTCTTGACTTATAACGGCAAACATATCACCTTGTTGCCAAGGTTCTAAGAAATTATCTATTTGTCCTTTGGAGCCTTTATAGTCATTAATCATCTGGATAAGACCGTATCCTTCCGTCTGCACATCTTCTTTACCAATGTGATGTGTCCCTGGAACCCATCCTTCCTTCTCCATAGCCGCTCCATAGTGCTCTTGTACCTTTTCAATACTATGACCGCTGCCTGGTTTTGTCCATCTAAATAACGGTAGCGTATCTATAAGTGGTAGGTTTTTAGAGTGTTCTGTAATATCATCAACATTCTGCATCCTGGATTTAAGATCGTCCCAATAGTTAGCTTCATCTGCAAATCCGGTTAGGGTTTTAGAATAGTTGTCTAGGATTTCGTTCTCGCCTACAATATCCCACTCACTCGGTATTCCGGATGCGGAAGTTACCCACCGGTTATTGCTAGATGTATCTGGCGGAGTAGCAATTCGCATCAGCTCGTTAAAGCTATTACGTAAGCTAACTCTATCTCTTTCTATTATAGTGCTATCACCAGATCCTAAGCTACCGGTTAACCGGTAATTAACGCTGTGTAATTTATTATAGGCCTTTTGAAATTCATTAGTCCTTACAGGTATATCATCTGGCGGTAAAGGGACTCGGTCAATTACCATATCGGTCGGGGCCACTCCGGCCTCGGATAATCCATTTACTATTTTAAGGCGGCGACGTGCTATTCCTTTAGCGTATGATGTTGTATCCTGACTATCTATCGTAGATTGCAATCCTGTTTTAAGTGAATCGTAATCTACTGTACTCAGTCTATTTCTAATTTCTTCAACACCATTGTCACTGTTTAATAAATTATTAAACTGAATATCCGTAACACCTAACACTCCAGCTACCCGGTTAAAAGTACCCTCGGTATACCATGGATTAATTTGAGGTTCTGCTAGTTTGGTAAAGTTAAACCTAGTACTACCTTCTCTTATGTTAAATGACCTAGCGTCATTTTTAACAACCTCGGCATTAGTATCGATTCTTGCCTTAACTTCACCTACATCCTGAATTGTAAGAAGATCGTCAAGCGCTTTAATACGATTCTGATAACGCTTGATCTCATCTTTATCGGTAGTATCCTCTAGCAGGTTTTTAGTTTTATCGATTTCCCGGTTAATGATATCGTGTGGTAAATCATCTATAGCTTTAGTAAGCATTGGTATATCAAAACTGGCAACGTTATGCCCAACTATAGCTTTATCATCTAACCTCTCTTTAAGTATAGAGAGACCTTCTTCTAAATCGACACCTTCGCTATCTAATCTTTGTATAGCTCTTTTAGTATCATTAAACAGCTTGTCGACTGTGTACGTTTTATCAAGATTCTTCACATCTTTTCTTGCCCACTCCGGGTCAGAAAACTTTGCTATATTACGCATAAACATTACATCATCGGTGGTAACTACTTTCTGAAGTTTCTTTAAAGCATCGATACTTTCAGCCCGTTCTACACTATCAAGAGGAGTATTCTCTATCTTAACCTGTAATTCTCTAGCCTTAGTTGCAAATTGACCAATATGCTCATAAGCTCCAACTTTCGGAACTCTTGCCGTGTTGTTCATAATCTCTTTCTGCAAGTATATACTATCCGTAATCTTATTCATTCTATCAAGTGTTTTTTGCAATGGCTTAATAAGTATAGATTCAGCTTCCCCGTACTTTGGTTTACCATCGGGAGCTTCAATATCCATGGTGGCGATCTCAAGAATCTGCAAATCTGGATGGTCTAAAAGACCGGTAGTTTCAAAGTCAAGAACTACTGCCTTATGTCCGGCTAGTACGGCTTCTAAATTCATAAACGTATCTGCCGGATTTTGTTTTAACCAGGAGTTATCTCTCATTCGAACAAGAGCGTCATATTGAGCACCAAGAGATTTAACGTACTTATCTTGACTATCGATAACTGTAGAACTGGTCTCTTCTATATTAGAACGTACGAATGCAACCGGGCGTACATGTCCTAAATCTTCAGCTCTTGTAACCCCTCTGCCGGTGCGACTAATAAGTTTACTATGATCGTCATATTGTGCTAGAAGATCTCCATCTTCACCAAATACGGGAACGAACTGTCGTCCATGTTCATCCGTAACTGTAAAATTAAAACCGTCTTCTTTATTCATCATAGCCATAGATTGTAAAACTACATAGCTACCGGTATGTTCGCGGTTTAATGCATTTCGTCCCTCTTCATCCAGTAGAGATTCTATAAACTCAGTAGGGTTAAACGCTGCCTGTATATTATGAGTGCCTGTAACAGAAGCAGTTTTCTCTAATAGATCAAGATATCCCATCTCAGGATTCTGACTTTTTATAATAGCCGTATATTCAGTAGCAAGCATCTCTTGTTCTGTGCGTCCAATTGAACCGCTATCGTTTACATCCATTAAAGAAAGAATACGATTCTGTCTATTAATATCAGTTTTACGCTCTTTCTCAACAAGAGTGGTTAGCTCTTCCTTACTTACCTTTCTACCATCTAGACGAGAGATAACTACCTGCCTTAATCTTTTATCTACAATAGCATTACGTTCTTTACTAATAAGAGCATCTACTTCTTCTGCATTCATACTACTTAAATCCATACGCTGGGCTAAACTATCATAAGCCTTATCGTAATCATCCTTACCATCTCTAATAGCTTTAAAGATGTTTTCAATATCTTCTTTACGTTTTACCTTATTCCATTTTCGTCCGGTCTTTTCTTGATAATCTTCCGCCATGTTTTGAAGTAATGCCTCTTCGTAAGTACGTCCACCTATTACTTGACCAGTCTCTTGGTCTGTATAAGATTCTACAATACTTTCGAAACTAAGTTCCCTAAACTCTTTACGAGTTGCATTATCTTGAACCATCTTACCGCCATGAATATAATCTTTGGCGATTTGCTCAAGCTCCTTTTTAGATATAGCTCGAATTGTGTTAAGATAACCCATCTTACCCCAGTGGACTGTGCCTTCTTTACCGGCATTATTAGTAATATATTCTCTCACACCAACAAGACGTGATACTATATCTCGATGATTACTAGTATCGATACCGGCCTTCTCCATCTCTTTAATTATCTCAACAGTAGCCATTCGCCCGGTATGCCATACTCTTTCACTCCTATAGAATTCATCACCAGGTTCTATCCAGCTGGAAGTGTCCATAGCGTATGCGCTAGGGTCTGCTTGTAATTGATAATAGTGCCTCAATATCTCTTCAGAAGAAGCGATACCACTCTTGCTAGTTTCCTGAGCCTGCATAACAGCTATAGTAAGATCTTGTGTAGCATCCAGGTAAAGTTCGGGATTACGATCGTAAGTATAGCCGAGGCGCCCTTGTAGCAGTTTTTCCACTTCTGATACAACTTTTAATATACCTTGACCATGAGGGCCCTCTGTTATAGTATGCTGGGCTAATACCTGGCTTACGATATTTTGATTATCAGCATACTTACCATCTTCGATATAAGACCAATTAGATTGTAACAAGTTACTGATAAAAGCATCCTTATCCCTTACAGCTTTGGATAAGTTCTTATCATTGAATTCTTCAACCCAGCCTTTAATGTCAAAATTGTTTGCAATATCAAATTCTATTTTAGTCTTAGAAGGATCTATAGCCTCTGATACAAAGATACCACGAATTCCGTTTACCTCTTTTAGTTTATAAGCAAGTTTATCACCACCGAACCTATATAGGTACTTATCCTTACCGACATAACGACTCCAATCGGTAAGGTTCTTGTTGATAATATCTTCTGTCAAACCTTCTACCGGAACGTATTGGTCTACTCCGGATTTGACTAAGATATTCTCAGTAACAGCTCTACGGAAATTCTCTAAAGGAGAACCTTCCCGTCCAAATTTATCACCAGATTCTCTAGATGCTTCTAGAAGCATCTTTAGATTATCCTCAAACTCCATATTCTCTGCCAGTTCAATCGGTGTTAAAACGGAGTTATCTTTATCTCCAGTATAAGTCCACCAGGTTTTTGGAATCTTTGGTGCCTCTATATTAAGCTCTTTTGCAATACCTTCTATCTGTTGTTGAGCTATTACATTCTGTGTGCGCTGACCAACATTAGTACCCATTTGAGTTGCCTTAGCATCCTCGCTGATATATTCAGCTATATCTCTATTGGCTTTTTCTCTCCAGTCATCGTATCGACGAGCAGATGTCTCTTTAACTCCTGGTTGATTTTCATACTCGATACGTTCTACAGGTTGTCCATTAACCATCGTATCTAATTGTAAAGCTATTCTTTCTAACTGTGTAAGACGAGGATCGTCCTTGACAATAGAGTGTTCTCCCCAAGCAAAACCCGTTAAGCTCCCTGGCTTTTCAATATCATATATCCCGGCAGGTACCTCGTTCCTAGCATTATAGATGAGCTTATCATCACCATAGTAATTGTCTAATTCTTTTCTAATTAATGATACTGTATCACTTGGTAGTACATCTTTATTAGATTCAATGAAAGCATTGACAGCCTGCCCGATAGGTGTACGTAAGATCTCACCATTTTCTGTAGTTACGGGTATATGTCTTATAGTCCTAGCAGCCTCTTTCTGCAAATTAGCTACTTCAAAAGCGACTTTATCAAAGCTATCAGCATACGATTCTATAATCATGGCAGATTTCTCTTCAGGTAAAAGATCTATCCGAGCTTGTACTTCGATAATCTGGGTACCGATATCTTTAGCCCTAACATATAAGTCTTTCATCTTGGTTTTGTAATGCTTGATTTGATTAATCTCCGTTCGAATATTGCCGTAAAGTTCCTTGCCAGCCCCCTCAATCTTACGAGTATCGGAGGCTAACTTCGTAAAATCTACAGAATCTATTCCTGATAACCACTTCTTTCGTAGTTCTTCAGATAGATTAAGACTCTGGTATTTATGTACCATATTTGCAAGAGTGTTAGTATCGTGTCCTGTCTCTATCATATTCTCAAGAATATTAGCACGAACCTTTGCATGGGTAGGTTCGCCTTCATCTAGAGTCTCTATAATGCTATCAATACTAGTTTCTCTTAACGCCTCTTCAATTTGCCATGGAGTTTTCTTAAGAAGTTCTTTAGCATCCTGTTCCGGTATATTAAGAATAGCAGATACCGCTTCTGTCATTGTAACTCCTGGTTTACTACTCTTTATTTCCTTTACAGGAATAGTGCTTTTAACAGAGTCTTGCTCATTAGTTTTAGGAATGTCTATACCAATGGTCTTATTAGCCAGTCTCAGATTCGTCTGAACAGCTTTTGATAGCTGCGTATCTTCCCCAAGGTATTGCTCCATCTCGGCCGCCCATAGGTCAGAAAACCGTACACCATCAATTTGTCGCTCATGCATAGCCTTAAATACAGATTCATCGAAATGAACAGGCAGTGGTCGATTACGTCTATCCAGTGTCATAGGAACAAGAGCTTCAAAGTCGGCTGCGGCTATAATATTATATATAGTACGCTCTTTGTACTTTCCTTCCCCTACCTTCGTGATAAGCTTATCACGAAGGTCGCGTCTTCTACTTTCTATAGTAAAATTGCCCTTAATATCAGACATATTATTCACCCCTAACCTAATACCAAACTACTATAGTTATTCATACAATTGGCTATATCTTGTCTAATATCTCTTTGTGTCTCAACCTCTACTGATAATTGTCCCGTATCGTTTGGTTCTATCTGTATTTCAGCATCTATTCCGGCGCCACCTAGAATAGATTGTAATTTACTCTTAATAGTATTGGCCGTCTCATGTATATTAATCTTTGGCGCCGGCGGAACATTTGGTTCATTAGCAGCAATCTCATCATCTGGCCATATATCAAATTCAGACGGATCCATACTTTCAGCTTTAATATATTTAACCTTTACGTTATTAAGATTTACATCTTCTCGCCAGCCGCCCCACTCCGGGTCAGGTAAGAAGTGAGCTTTGAAGTATTCAAGAAGACTTTGCTTTTCAGACGCTTTCTCTCCCCAGGCTTCCTGAACAATACGTTTCATATATGGAGACATTATATCACGTAGCTCTTCTCTTTCATCCGGGGTAGCATTAATAAAGCCTTCTAAGTATTGTCGCTCTTTCTTTGGTATAGCTCGTAACAGATCCTTTAGAGGATCTTGTGGCTTATGACCGTACATAGTACTTTTACTTTCATTGTAATAATCAAGAGCCTTTTGAGCCAGTGGTGTTAGTTTCTCTTCTTTCTTTGGAGCTTTTAACTTGGTTAATTCTTGGTTAATCAGTTTGATAAGTTCGCGCTCATCCCTGGGGTTACCTGTAAGATTTAGCTTGGTAATCCATTCATTAACGTCAACATTATCAGTAGTACCTTTAATATCACGTTTAGCACTTTCTAATTCATTAGTACGTTTACTGTCAATCTTCTTCTGCTCATCTTTCTCTTGAAGGTACTTCTTAACATCGAACTTCTCTGTATCAAGCGCTTCTTGAGCATACTTATTATAAAGAGAGACATTCTTCAAATACTTTAACATATCGTAATACTCATGGGTTTCCCATTCTTTCTTACGACGTTCTGGTACCCAGGTTTCACCTGTTACGAATTCGTGTCCAGTGAAATATGCACCGCCAGTACCACCCAGTACGGCACCCAGACCTGTAGCTATAATCTTACCAAACCGTTTACGTCCGGCTAAGTATCCCATAAATCCGCCAAACAGTCCTCCTACTATCATCCCTTTAGACATTATCGATTGATAAGTCGGAACAACATAATCTTCCCAGGGATCTTGCCACATCTGCCAGTCTTTGCCGTACAAATCACGACGTTTGTAGCTTTCGATAGGAGAACGTACCTGCAAAAGCTTTGTATGAAATGGCGTATCCAGGTGAGCGAATTTCTCCCATGCTTGACCCATTGCTCGCTCACTCGGCGTAAACCTAGCAACTATTCCAGCCGGAGTAAAATCGTTATCTTTTTCATTAGCTAAGTCTTGCTCTAATAGTTGCCTATTTAGATTCTCATTACCCGTATATACTACCGCTGAGATAGTCTTATATGTGTCATCGTTGATTTTAGTTACATCGTCTGCCGTATACTCGATAGTCACTTGTTCACCCGGTTTGATATACTTGTTAAGGAATTGACGAGCTCCCGCCTTCTCCTTACTCATTGGTACACGTAGGCCGGCAAGTTTGATAGGATTGTCTGGATACTCTTTGGTATAGAAGAAGTAATCATGACTATCTTCCCAATCATCAAGTACCTTGGTTACAGTAACAGTCTCACTCTTAGTCTCTTTATCTTTAAACCTATACGGGTATAGGCGTATCGGATCGTTACGGTCTTTTACTTGTTTTCTTATCTCTTTAACCTCTTGTTCTTGCTCTTTGGTTTTCTTCATTTCTGTAACGAACTTAGAGGCTTCGTCATACTGTGTAGACCAAGGAGCCACATCTGCCAAAATTCTAAACCTTGATATAGGGCCGTATAACTCTCCTCTATGAATCTCTCCGGCTTCTAATTTCCTTCTTATTTCAGGATCTTCTAAAGCCTTTTCAACCTCGGCTGCCGTATCGGGATGGAGAGATTCGTACGCCTCTCCTGGTAATCGCATTTCTCCACGACGTATTTTTACATAAGGGTCGCCAGTTTTAAAATCCGTGAAGTATTCTTCACCGGGCAGCCAATCCGGCATAGTATTTGGTACAGGATTATATCGATTCTCCCATTTCTCACGGTGTCCAATAAAGCGACGGGCAATTTCGTTAATATCGCCCGGAATGCCACCGAGTTCCGTATCCCAGAATTCTCTTCTATAAGAACTCATAGCACGAGCTGTGGCAATTTGAGGTTCTATACCCTTACCTGTATCATAAAGAAGTTCTGTACTAAAGCCATAAAAGCCACCGAACTCTTTAACATTCTCCCAGGTTTGGAGTATAGCCATATCTGTATCAACAGGGTTCTTAATTTCTCTATTATATTTATCAACTAAAGACTTACCTACTGTTTCAAATGCGGCTTTAGTTATACCACTTTCGCGTATTGCATTAATAAGAGCAATACGTTCTTTATTAATCTGCTCACTTTCAAGTGAGCCACCTTTACGGATAAGTTCCCGCTCTTCATCACTCATTCCTGATAAGATAGACGTTGCCGTATAAGCATTAACAAGGCCGTGACCAGTCTCTTTATCCCATCCATCTTCCTCTAAATCTACAGCCGTAGATTGAATTAGGAACTTAATTTCCGCCGGGGTAAGGTCGGGACGTTGTGTTTTTAGAAGCGCCGCAGTAGCAGCTACATGAGGAGTAGCCATTGAAGTACCACTTGACACTCCGTACATACTACCCATTTGAGAATCTTCTGGTAGCGTACTTGCAATATCGACACCGGGCGCCACCACATCAAGACCTGCACCGCTATTAGAGAAATCTGCTTTTTTCATATTAGGCCCAACGGCGCCTACCGCGATAGCTTCCGGATATATAGCAGGACTTCCTACATGTTCGGTCTGATACTCATTACCAGAGGCCGCAACTACTACGATACCAGAGTTGTACGCTCGTTTAATTGCATCACTATAACCTGGGTTAATGTTAGGGCTACCAAGGCTCATGTTAATGACATCTACCTTCTGACCATTAGCTCCTCTCCACTTTATCGCATAATCAATTCCTTTAACAACATCTTCAGTAGGAGCTCCTCCACTATCAAATACCTTAATAGGCAATATCTTAACCGAGGGCCAAGCTACACCGGCCACACCCTCTTTATTATCGCCAATAGCCGCTATAGTACCTGTAACGTGGGTACCATGTCCGATCGTATCTTCATCCCACGGAGCGTAACTAACCTCGGTATGTTGAAAGTCTTTATACCTCTTAGCAAAGCTTTTTCCAGGTAGTATCTTACCCTTAAGATCTGGATGATCTTTATCCACACCACTATCAATAACAGCTACAATACTTTCTTTATGAGAATCTTTCATTACAGTACCAATGGCAGGCCCGGCCCCGATTTTCTTATAGCCCCATTGTTGGTTGTAATATTCATCATTAGGGGTTTCGTAACTCTTTGGCTCAGTAGCTACTGTGGTATCATCCTCGCCCTCTATCTTCCGCCATACTTCGGGATGCATTGGTCTTTGTGGTTTTAATAGTTGGCCAATAGTTGCATTAAGTAGTGGGCCTATCAATGGAAACTCCTCAAGTTCAGGTGTTCCACCGGTTAATAGGTATGGTCTATCTTTATAATGTTTTTCTTCAAAGTGATATGGTTCAGTTACGAAATGACGTAAAGGAGCTAATGGGTATCGAGGAGTAGGATAAGGTGCGTTAGCAAAGTATTCACCCTCACTCCCGTACTGAGTATCAGTATATTCATAATGAGATTTAGTACGTCTTACCCAATTTGGTGAGTAATACATCGTCCGGCTGCCGGTTAGTGGCGTATTTCCCATAAACCACCAACGACCTTTTCTTATCGGAACTTCTCCTTTTTCCCAGAACTCCTCGGTTTCTTCCTCGGTATCGTCAAGATCGAAGAATCTACCTATCAATGGAAATTCTGCAATCTGCTCGCCACCGGGTAAAAGGTTCTTAACTTGTTTAGCCATGTCTGTTATACCAAGTACATCTTTAACTTTGGCTATACCCGTACTTACCTCTGAATAACCTTCAGCTATCATATCATCCGGGCGAATCCCTGTAAGATTCTCAGTTTCATAATTCATATAATCCCAAGCTTCAAGTCCGGCCCATACAGGTACAGCTCTACGCAATACCATGTTAAGAAATATATCAGCCCCACTTTTCCTATGCTCGGCAGATAAACCTAAACGAAATGTAGCCAAGGCTGCATCTAACCTAGAAAAGAAATAATAAAACGGCACTGACAGTGTAGTTGTATCTTCTGGACGATCTCTATGAGCGAAGAATTGCTTTGTAATATCTATAGGATTTTCATAGCGAATGCTACGCATAAAAAGCCAGTTTGTTTCACTTTCTTCTTGTCCGGCTCTACCCCAGGTGGAACCGAAAGGTCTACCGGAGAAAAGACCACGATTCTCGTACGGAAGCATGTGCTTCCAAAACATATCAGCTGGCTTTGCTATAATATCTGTTAGAGCATTCGTTATATCAAATTCTCGATTATAATCATCTTTTTGCTGGTGACCTATATCAAGTTTCCTAGTGAACCAGGCCCAATGTTTACGCCATCCACTAGTAGGATATTGGTAATCTTCAGGTTTTGGTAATCCGGCACCGCTAATTCCTTGTAAGAATGTCCGCCCAGGGCCGACCTTCGCATTTATTAAATAACCTTTGATGGGTGCTTTACTTGCATCTTCTACATCATGAAGCATATCATCAAGCATTAGATAAAGTTTCTTTGTAGATTCTCTACCGGATAATACAGGTTGTATTTCATCCGGACTCATAAGATGAATCATTGGTCTATCTCTAACATTTAACATATCTCCAACGTGAAACATTGCCAGCGGATTAAAGTTTACAAACGGTAACCCGAAATCAGTTTCCATAGAATTGAGTACCGACTTTCCTACCTTAGGCCAATAACGCAAATCGTGTAATTTACTTGCCTCGTCGATAAAAACCCAAGGGTCTGCCATTTTATTAAATAGATTTTGTTCACCCAGTTCTACTCTGTACTTAGAGATTATGTCACGACTATTTAATCGGTTTCTATTGAATAAAGCACCTTTACTATTTTGGTGATTCCAAAGATCGCCTACGGTAGCCCGACGCATACCGTACTTTCTAAGATCTGTTTCACGCATCTCTTGTGTGTACTCGTTATAACTAGAAAGAAACTGTTTAGTTTTATCCTGAACAATACGTTGTCTTCTAGTATCGACCGTGCGAGCATGCTCCATTACTCGTTCAGTTTCTCTGAGCCGCCGTTCTATATCAAGATCGTCTGTAATAAGCTTACCACCAGTAACGCCTCTTTGCATTAAATTAGCTCTTTTAGCAGCAATCTTATTGGATAACTCTGTCATACTTTCTTCCCAGCCGGCCCCGAGTATACCGTGACTACCAAGGAGTTTATCTTTAAGAGTACTATATTGATCCCATGGTAATGGCCCTTTAGCCCACTCTTTAACAGAAGATAGTATAGCATCAGCTTCGGTAGGCCTAAACCTTCCCATAGCTTTAATAAAGCTTTTAGAGATATCGTTAAAAGCACCTCTTCTAAAAGCATGTCTACCTCCAAGGAATAAAGCAGTACCTATACCCGTAGTAGTCAAAAAGGTTCGCAATGGCGAACCTTTATTCTCGTAGTAATGATCTGGGTTTAGGTATTTATGATGTTCAGGATTTCCGTCTATACTTTCTTTCCAAAAGTTGTCGTTGGACGGCATTGAATAACTCCTCATTTTCCGTAGGATTTTCCCACTCTATACCGTTTATAAAATCCCTTTGACCAACAATGAATGGGAATTTTAAATAGTTCTTATCCCAACGTGATTTATCTATCGTTAGCATCGGATCTATACCCGCTGCTCTCATTTTCTCAGTCATTTCTTTCTTAGATGATTTCTCTTCGTCATTAAATGTAACGCTAAGACTATACCCGGGTATAGAGTATACCTTATTGATAAGATTTAGTTTATACTCAGCTTCAGCTACCTTTTTCCATAGCTTTGCGGCATCCCAGTCGCTCATTTCTTCTATACTAATCTCTGGGAAAGCTGTACTTATCATAAGTTCGGCTTGATGTACTTTATTATCTTCTATCTCTTGTCGATAGAATTCATAAAGGTACCGACTTTGATTAGGATCTCTATATCCAGACTCATCGTATATTAAAGGAAAGAGTGCTTTAGCCACACCAGCTTTATACACACTCCAATTTACTACCGGGTAAAGTACGCAAGTAGAACAGACTACATCTTCCATATCCATTTCGGATAACCCTAATCCAGCTATAAACTTATTTTCTTTTCTTGTTAGAAGTCTCCAGATGTAATATTCATTACCGATCTGCGTACAGAATAATGGGTTGTGTATCTTCTTAAGTTCCGCAATAATCCTTTGCATATTAAGCCCCCTTATAGGAGCGTAGTCTTCGGCTCTACAAAACCCGAGGATTGCATAATAGTTTTAGCCAAGGCTCCTGGTATACCACCTTTAGCACTTGCCTGTACTTCGTAATCGTACACCTCTGGCCATAAGGTACATAATTCGGTAATCATTTCTTCACGAATTAAGCCTGTAGTATTCGGTGCGCTCGTGATGGCCTTGTACTCTGTACGACTAATACTTCGCCAGATAAACCTTTCACCACTAGGAAACTCAGATAACCCAACATCAAGTCCGGCTGTTTTAAATATATTAATCCATGCTTCTATCTGAGATTTTAGTGGGCCTTCTGGCCAGATATGATAATCGTCAATATCGGGAAGGCCATTAGGGAAGTTTCCCTCTTCTTCGTAATTATCATTTGGCTGTAATATCTTTGTATCTACATTTTCTCCAGTCTCGTGTTCTGACTCTTGTCTTTGATATCTATTGAGGATATTACTAAGCTTATCGACATTCTCCTGGTTAGAAAACATATTACCCCTCCTATATGCTAGTTAGTTAATCAAGATCTTGTGCTATGAAAGTATACACTTCTTCAATAGGAGTACCACTAGCATCTAATACTTGACCACATGATTTAATCTGAATATTTCTAACAGCCTTTACAGTAGTATTAAAATTAGCCATAAATCCAAGTTGAGAATCTCCATATTCGTTATTATCCGTATACTGCTCTTTCTTATTAATTGCATATTGAGCAAGCGGGCCATATACACTGTATATGTCAAACCCGGTCTGGCGCAATTTACTTGGATACTTTCCTCTATAGAAATACGATTCGCGTTTGTTATATTCCTCTGCATTTGGACTAAATCTCCGACCCCATATCTCCTGCTCAAATTGAGTCATTCTAGGTTCGGATGCAAGAGCGCTATTACCATCAGAACTACCAGAATCACTTCCACTACCGGTACCTTCCTCCTCAGATGTACCTTTAGCCATCTCCACACAACCAGTGGCATTATTAAAAGATACTGTCCATCCAAAGGCTTCTCCAACTTGCCTTGTCCATAACCAGGCACGGTCATTTATAATCTTCCATGCTTTAAATACCTTCCCCGATATGGTTACATTCTGAGTACTCGAATCGTAAGATATCTGAGAATCGGGAATACCCATCTTATTAGTAAGGGTTCTTGTAGCCGCATAAGCTTTACCATTTTCAATCTGAATTTCCGGAGGACAAATAGCAATGCTACCAACAGGCTGTGATTCACTAACACCTGGCCATAATTTAGCTGCAGTTTGGGGGCCTATAATTCCATCTATTTGTATCTTTTCTTGAGCCTGTATCATATACACAGCGAGTCTTGTAACAGAGCCGAAATCGCCATCGATAGTAAAAGCTCTTGATAATATATCCTTCGTATTATCTCCTACGATCCCATCAGGTGATAATTTAGCCCTAGTTTGAAAACTAATTACAGCCTCTCTTGTCTTCTGACCGAAATTGCCATCAATTATCCCCGGGTCGCACCAGTAATCTTTTAGACGTTGTTGCAATTGTCTTACATAATTCCCAGTAGACCCTACCCTTAAAGTAGGCCACCCGGAAACGCTCATTGCCGATAGTGCAGTAAAAGTGTACCTATTTTTGATAGCCGTTTGAGCTTTACTTACCCATCCTCCTGTAGTACCATCTGTATCTCCGTATTTAAGACTGGTACTAGGTCTGTCCGTATTTAGAATCTTAATACCTGCTGGAACTATGGCAGGATCTGTCTCGTCAGAAGTATTTGAATTATCACCGTTATGATATCTATCAAGTAGATCTTCAATACGTTCTTGACACGAACCGTACCACTGAGGAGCATCCTGATCGCCATGCATGTAGTAAGCAAGTTTAGGGGCAATTGGGTTATCGCCATCTTCAAGCATTCCTAGGTGACTTAATATGGTAGTAAGATATCCAGCCTCTTTAAAGGCAATCTTAAACTGACCTGCTACTATACGATTACCTCTAGCTATCCAATCCCACGTACGA